>Ga0182738_1001022_pt1 | contig 36572 bp, 32 predicted proteins | sample eDN5th30CBELigMG_FD_128876 | JGI IMG/M metagenome (GOLD analysis project Ga0182738, IMG submission 128876) | Enriched Miracle-Growth compost microbial communities from Emeryville, California, USA - eDNA 5th pass 30_C BE-Lig MG (version 2)... ...
CGCCCGACGATCGACTTGACGCGGATGTTGTCCGAAAGCCCGGGAATGCCCGGCCGCAGGCAGCAGATGCCCCGGACCACGAGGTCGATGGTGACGCCGGCCTGGCTGGCGTCATAGAGCTCGTCGATCACCTGGCGGTCGACAAGGCTGTTCATCTTCATCCAGATCGCGGCCGGCCGGCCAGCCTTGGCATGCTCCACCTCCGCCGCGATCAGGTCCCTTATGCGGCCGCGGAGCGCGATCGGCGATATGGCGATCCTCTCCAGCTCGCCCGGCTCCGAGTAGCCGGTGATGTAGTTGAAGATGCGGGCGACGTCGCGCGCGATGCTGGGGTCCGCCGTGAAGAAGGACAGGTCGGTGTAGATGCGCGCGGTGACCGGATGGTAGTTGCCCGTGCCGATATGGCAGTAGCTCGAGAGCTGCCCGCCCTCGCGGCGGACGACCAGTGACAGTTTGGCGTGGGTCTTCAGCTCGATGAAGCCGTAGACCACCTGCACGCCGGCGCGTTCGAGGTCGCGGGCCCAGCGGATATTGGCCTCCTCGTCGAAGCGGGCCTTGAGCTCGACCAGCGCGGTCACCGACTTGCCGCTCTCGGCCGCCTCGGCCAGCGCCCTGACGATCGGCGAATCTTTGGAGGTGCGGTAGAGCGTCTGCTTGATCGCGACGACGTCGGGATCGTTCGCCGCCTGCCGCAGGAACTGCAGCACCACGTCGAAGGACTCGTAGGGGTGGTGGACGACGAGGTCCTTCTGGCGGATCGCGGCGAAGCAGTCCCCCCGGTTCTCGCGGATGCGCTCCGGGAAGCGGGGCGTGTAGGGCGCGAACTTGAGCTCCGGCCGATCGATGCCGACGAGCTGGCTGAGGTCGTTGAGTGCAAGGACCCCGTGGACGGTGAAGATCTCGTCGCCGCTCACCGACAGCGCCTCCGCGACCAGCGCCCGGAGGTCGTCCGGCATGCTCGAGGCGATCTCGAGGCGGATCACCGACCCGCGCCTGCGCCGCTTCAGGGCCGTCTCGAAGAAGCGGACGAGATCCTCCGCCTCCTCCTCGACCTCGATGTCGGAATCGCGGATGACGCGGAAGGCGCCGAGCCCCTCGACCGCGTAGCCCGGGAACAGGCGCGTGACGTAGAGCGTGACGAGCTGGTCGAGGCCGATGAAGCGGTAGGGCGTCTCCTCCGTCGCCGGCAGGCGGATGAAACGGTCCAGCGAGTTCGGCATGCGCATCAGCGCCGTCATGCGCTTGCCGCCGGCCTTCCGCGACAGGAGGAGCGCGACCGTGAGGCCGAGGTTCGGAATGAAGGGGAACGGATGGGCGGGGTCTATCGCCAGCGGCGTGATCGCCGGGAAGATCGCGTCGAGGAAGTAGCCGTCGAGCCAGGTCCGGTCGGCATCGCTCACCCCCGCGGCATCGATCAGCACGATGCCGGCGTCGGCGAGCTGGCGGCGGAGCCCGGCCCAGACCTTCTGCTGGTCGTTGGCGAGGCTCTCGACGGCGACGCCGATGCTCCGGAGCTGCTCGGACAGCGACTGGCCGTCGTCGCTGATCATCGCGAGGCCCTCGCGCTGCTGGCCGCGGAGGCCGGCAACCCGCACCATGAAGAACTCGTCGAGATTGTTCGCCGAGATCGAGAGGAACCGCAGCCGCTCGAGAAGCGGATGGTGGACGTTGCTCGCCTCCTCCAGCACCCGGCGATTGAACTCCAGCCACGACAGCTCGCGATTGATCAGCCGCTCCGGCCGGTCGCGCAGCTTCCTGCCGTACGCCGGATCGGTCTCGGCGAGAACGACCTCGCTGGGCGTGAGGATTTCGGGGTTCTTCTGGTCCATGATGCCGCCAAGAAACAGGGACGCCGAACATAGGCGGTGATTGTGACATTATATCAACCGCCTAACGATTTCCCACCAAACCCCGGCGACGACGAGGACTGCGACGTGGACCCCGAGCTGAACGACGAGACTGCCCGCGCACCGAAGATCGCGGAGGCCTTACCGGCCCTCCCCGCCGCGGTCCCGGCCGCGTGAGGCCCGCGATGCCCCTCCGGAGCGCCGGGATCATTCTCCATCGGCCGGGGGCGTCCGGCATCGAGGTCTTCCTCGTCCATCCCGGCGGTCCCTACTGGGCCCGGAGGGACGAGGGCGCCTGGAGCATCCCGAAGGGTCTCTACGGCGAGGACGAGCGGCCGGAGGCCGCGGCGCTCCGCGAATTCGCCGAGGAGACCGGCGTCGCGCTCGGTTCGGCGCTTGCGCCGCTCGGCGACTTCCGCCAGCCGGACGGCAAGATCGTCACCGCCTTCGCGGCCGAGGGCGACATCGACGCCGCAGCCGTCCGGAGCAACACGTTCACGATGGAGTGGCCGCCCCGCTCGGGCCGGATGGCGGAATTCCCCGAGGTCGATCGTGCCGGCTGGTTCGATCAGACGACCGCGCCGCTCAAGATCCTGAAAGGCCAGCGCCCGATCCTCGACGCGCTGCGGAAGCACCTGAACCGTCCCTGAGGGCGGCCGGCGGTCACGACCGGAGAAGCTGGCCGCGGTTCGCCTCGGTCCAGGCCAGGCAGTCGGCTGCCCAGGCCTCGAGGGGACGCCGCGCTTCGGCGCCGCTGCCCGCGGCGAGCGCGGCCTGCCGCTCCATCATGGCCGTCACGACGTCGGCCGCGGTGAGCATGCCGTAGGCGTCGACGAAGAGAGCGAGCCGCCGCCCCTGCTCCCTCGCGGAGACGTCGCCGCCGATGTCGAGCCACAGCCACGCCGCGTAGCCGAGGTCCCGGCACCGCGATCCGGGCGCGGCGGCGTCGAAGTCGATGATCGCGACCGGCAGCCCGTCGCGGAAGACGAAATTGCAGGGCGACAGGTCGTTGTGGCAGATGACCGTCCCCGCTCCGGCGAGCTCCCCGCCGAGGTCATGGAAGCCGCGGATCAGCTTCGCGGCCGCCTGCAGCGTGGCATCGCCGTGGAACGCGAGGTCGCGGGGAACGACTCCTTCGACGAATGCGAACACCTCGCGCCCGCGGGAATCGGTGCCGAGCCATGCCGGCGCGCCCGCGAAGCCGCGCGCGGCGAGATGTCGGAGCAGGCTCCGCACCAGCCCGACGTTCGCCGCGGGCGGCCGCCTGACCGTGCCGCCGACCCGGACGACGCCGGGCGTCACCCGGCCGCCGGCGAGCGCGACCTCGTCGTCCCCGCCGGATTCCGGATCGTCCCGGGGCACCGGCTACCGGAGCGTCAGCAGGGCCCCGACGATCGAGCTCCATTCCTGGTCGATCGGCATCTCGGCGATCGGCTCGTCGGCCTGGCGATACCAGTAGTCGGCGTTGTCCTGGTCGCCCTCGATGCGGTGGAGATGGGCGTGGACCCGGGCCGCCTCCTTGCTGTCGTCATGCTGGATCAGCGCATGCGCCTTGTGCCACTCGCCCTTGGCGGCATGCCACAGGGCGGCAAGCGGCCCCTCCGTCCCTTCGGGGGGCACGCTGCCGTCGAGCGACTTCTTGAAGGTGTCCACGTCCATCGCCTGCTCCATTCCCTCTCCGCCGGGCCCGAGGCTACACCGCAAACCGCGGCCGGGCCAACCGGGCGTGCACCGGACGACGGCCCGCCGCTACCACCAGCGCTCCGGCGCGAACCGGCCGGCGGCCTCCTCGATGACCCTGCCGGTCCGGAACAGCATCCCCTCGTCGAACGGGCGTCCGATGAGCTGGAGGCCGAGCGGCAGCCCGTCGGCGGTCAGCCCGGCCGGCACGGCGATCCCCGGGAGCCCGGCCATGTTCACCGTCACGGTGAAGATGTCGTTGAGGTACATCTCGATCGGCGAGGCGGTGGCCATCGCCGCGAGGCCGAAGGCGGCGCTCGGCGTCGCCGGGGTCAGGATCGCGTCGATCCCGTCGCCGAACGCCACGTCGAAGTCGCGCTTAATCAGGGTCCGCACCCGCTGCGCCCGGAGGTAGTAGGCGTCGTAGTAGCCGGCGGAGAGGACGTAGGTGCCGATCATGATGCGGCGCTTGACTTCCTTGCCGAAGCCCGCGGCGCGCGTGTTCTCGTACATCGAGACGATGTCCTCGCCCTCGACGCGGAGCCCGTAGCGGACGCCGTCGTAGCGCGCGAGATTGGACGAAGCCTCGGCCGGCGCGACGATGTAATAGGCCGGCAGCGCGTATCTCGTGTGGGGGAGCGAGATGTCGACGATCTCGGCGCCGGCCGCACGGAGCCACTCCTTGCCCTTTTCCCACAGGGCCTCGATCTCGGCGGGCATGCCGTCGATGCGGTACTCCCCGGGGATGCCGATCCGGAGGCCCTTCACGCCGGCATCGAGCGCCGCTTCGTAGTCCGGCACCGGCAGGTCGACCGACGTCGTGTCGCGGGGGTCGACGCTCGCCATCGATCTCAGGAGGATGGCGGCGTCGCGGACGTCGCGGGCGATCGGGCCGGCCTGGTCGAGCGAGGAGGCGAAGGCGATCATCCCCCAGCGCGAGCAGCGGCCGTAGGTCGGCTTGAGCCCGACCGTGCCGGTGAAGGCGGCCGGCTGGCGGATCGAGCCGCCGGTGTCGCTCGCGGTCGCGCCCGCGCAGAGGAACGCGGCCACCGCCGTGGCCGAACCGCCGGAGGAGCCGCCCGGCACCAGCGGCGCGTTCGACGCCGACGAACGCCACGGATTGGTCACCGGGCCGTAGGCCGAGGTCTCGTTGGACGAGCCCATGGCGAACTCGTCCATGTTGAGCTTGCCGAGCATCACCGCGCCGTCGGCCCAGAGATTGGCCGTGACCGTCGACTCGTAGACCGGCCGGTAGCCCTCGAGGATGCGGCTCGCCGCCTGGCTGTGAACCCCTTCGGTGCAGAACAGGTCCTTGACGCCGATCGGCACGCCTTCCAGCGGCCGCGCCTCGCCCGCGGCGATGCGCCGGTCCGACTCGGCCGCCATGGCAAGCGCCTTCTCGGGCGTCTCGACGATGTAGGCATTGAGGCCGCGCGCGGCTCCCATCGCCGCGAGATAGGCCTTCGTCAGCTCGGTCGCGGAGAAGCGCCGGGCGGCCAGCCCGTCACGGATGGCGGAGATCGTGAGGCGGGTCAGGTCGCTCATCCCGCCTACTCCACCACCTTCGGCACCGCGAAGAACGGGCCTTCGCGGACCGGGGCGTTGGCGAGCACCCTCTCGGCCTGATCGCCTTCGGTGACCACGTCCTCGCGCTGCTTCAGCGGCACGTGGACGACGGCGGTCATCGGCGCGACGTCGGCGACGTCGACCTCGTTGAGCTGCTCGACGAAGCCGAGGATCGTGTTGAGCTCGCCCCGGAGCGCCTCGGCTTCGTCATCGCTCACCGCGATGCGCGCCAGCCGCGCCACCTTCACCACCGTCGCCTTGTCGATCGCCATTGCCGTCCGCTTCCGGGGCCAGGATGGCCCGTGCGGCCTATAGCACCGCCGGAAAGCGGGGGGCAATGCGGAGGCGCCGGCGCGGCATGGCCCTCAGCCGCGCTCCATCACCGCCACGAAGAATCCGTCGGTGGCGGTGCGGTGCGGGGTCAGCATGAGGCCCTCGTCGCCGACCGCGCCCGCGAGCACGGACGCCGCCGTATCGGACAGCGACGCCGCAGCGAGGCGATCGGAGGGCGGCACGAGGCGGAATCCCTCATGTCGCCCGAGGAAGGCGCGGACCTGGTCGCCGTTCTCGTCGGGCAGGAGCGAGCACGTGACATAGACGATCCGGCCGCCCGGCTTGAGGTAGGGCACCGCGGCGTCGAGGAGGACCGCCTGGTCGGCGAGGCGGTCGGCGAGCGCCCGCTCGGTCAGGCGCCACTTGGCATCGGGCCGCCGGCGCCAGGTCCCGGTCCCGGTACAGGGAACGTCGAGGAGCACCGCGTCCATCCGCTCGCCGAGATCGGCAAGGTCGGCGCCCGCCGGCCGCACCTGGACGTTGCGCGTGCCTGCGCGCTTGAGGCGATCGAAGATCGGAGCGAGCCGCGTGCGGTCGGAATCGGTGGCGAAGACCTGCCCCTTGTTGTCCATGGCCGCCGCCATCGCCAGCGTCTTGCCGCCCGCGCCGGCGCAGAGGTCGAGGACCTGCTCGCCGGGCCGCGCCCCGGCGAGGAGCGAGGCGAGCTGGCTGCCCTCGTCCTGGATCTCGAACCAGCCCTTCTGGAAGCCGGGCTCGACCTGGACGTTCGGGTGCCGGCCGCCGGCTTCGGTCGGCGCGATGCGGAGGCCGTCGGGCGCAAGCGGGGTCTCCCCCGCGCCGAACTGGGCGAGCGCCTTCGCCACCTTGGCGCGCTCCGCCTTCAGCCGGTTGACGCGGAGGTCGAGCGGCGGACGGCACGCGAGCGCCTGCCCCTCGGCCACCCAGTCCGCCCCGAGGCCGCGCTCGATTCGCGCCGCGAGCCACTCCGGAACGTCGCCGCGGACATGCGCGGGCGCGGCGTCGAGATTGGCGAGGTCGATCAGCGCCCGCTCGGCGCCGGACAGCGGCTCCGGCGCATGGCGGTCCTCGGCGATGGCGGCGGCGAGCCCCTCGCTGCCCAGGCCCCAATGGCGCCCCACGGCGGCAAGGACGAGCGCGCGCGGCGTGTCGGCCTCCATGACCCAGGCCGAGGAGAGGCGCCAGCGCAGCGCGTCGTAGACGATGTTGCCGATCGCGGCCCGGTCCTTGGAGCCGGCGAAGCGATGCGAGACGCCCCAGTCCCTGAGCGCGTCGGCCACCGGGCGATGCCGGTTGCCGATGTCGCCGAGCACCTCGATCGCCGCCGCGAGCCGTCCGCCCGGAGTCATGCGCGTCCCCCTCCCCGGCGACGCCCGTCGCCCTGCCCCGTCGCCCTTGTCCGCACCCCGACTACCCGATCGGCGAGGATACGGGAATAGCGCGGACCGACCGAACGGCCGCGGGTCACATGCGATAGAAGCGGATGGCGTTGTCGCGGTAGAGCTTGCGGACGTCCGCATCGCCGGCGCCGGCGACGACGCGGTCCACCACCCCCACCCAGTCGGCGTAGCGCGTCGCGAGCTCCGACACCGGCCAGTCGCCGCCGAAGGCGACGCGGTCGAATCCGAACGTCTCGATCGCATGGGCCACGTAGGGCGCGACCTGGTCGTAGGTCCAGGCCTTGTGGTCGGCCTCGGTGACGACGCCGGAGATCTTGCACATCACGTTGGGGAGGGCCGCCAGCTCGCGGATCTGCGAGCGCCACGGCTCGCTGAGGCCGTCACGGATGCCGGGCTTGCCGATGTGGTCGAGCATGAAGCTCACCTCGGGACACTGCGCGACCAGGTCGATCGTCTCGCGCATCTGGTTGTGGAAGATGCAGAGGTCGAAGCTCAGCCCGTACCGGGGGAGCAGCTTCAGCGCCGCCACGAAGTCCGGCGCGAGGCTCCAGCCGGGTTCGTCCGCGTGCTTCTGCATAAGCCGGCGGACGCCCCGGGCATGGGGGAGCTTCGCATACTCCGCGATGTCGGCCTCGATCGCGACGCCCTTCTCCAGCGGCATGCCGGCGACGAGGGCCCTGATCCGCGAATCGCCCGCGGCCAGGTCCTCCACCCAGCGCGCTTCGTCGAGGTAGCGCGGATCGTCGACGTCGACCTCGACGAAGACCAGGCCGTCGATCTTCACCGGCGCGGCAAGCCGATCGAGGTCGGCGGGCCCGTGCGCCTTGTTGATGGCGGGCACCCCGCCCAGCCAGGCATACGGAAAGACCGCCGGGTCGAAGAGATGGACGTGGGCATCGATGATCGGGAAATCGGGCACGGCATTCCTCCCCTGTGCGTGGCGTGACCGCACCATAGGCGAGTCCGCCCCGTTCACAACAGATGCCGTCCGCGGCTCCGGAGGATCGTCGTCTATGTCGGGTAGACAACCTGTAATAGCCAATCTACGCTGCGTGTGGGTGTGACATATCACACCCCAAAATCAGAAGAGTGTCATCGCACGCATAAGGACGTGCACGGGAGGGAACGTACACAGTGCCAGTGCTGTCTCTGCGCAAGATCTCCAAGAGCTTTGGAGCGATCAAGGCGTTGTCCGACGTCGATCTGGAGCTCGAGCCGGGCGAAGTGCTCGGGCTGATGGGCGATAACGGCGCGGGCAAGTCGACGATGGTCAAGATCATCGCCGGCAACTTTCCTCCGACATCCGGGGACATCGTCCTCGCCGGACAGTCGATGCATTTCCACAAGCCGGTGGAGGCGCGGCGCGCCGGGATAGAGGTCGTCTACCAGGACCTCGCGCTCTGCGACAACCTCACCGCGGCCTCGAACATCTTCCTCGGGCGCGAGGCGGGACCGCGGTTCTGGCCCTTCAAGTTCCTCGGCTCCCGCGAAATGAACCACCGGGCCGGCGAACTCTTCGAGGAACTCAAGTCCGAGACGCGGCCGCGCGACCTCGTGCGCCGGATGTCGGGCGGTCAGCGGCAGGCCGTGGCCATCGCCCGGACCCGTCTTTCGGATCCCAAGATCGTGCTGATGGACGAGCCCACCGCCGCCATCTCCGTGCGCCAGGTCGCCGAGGTCCTCGACCTCATCCGCCGCCTCAGGGACAGGGGCATCGCCATCCTCCTGATCAGCCACCGCATGCCCGACGTATTCTCGGTCTGCGACCGGGTCGCGGTGCTGCGGCGCGGGCGAAAGGTGGCGGAAAAGCCGATCGCCAAGTCGAGCCCAGAGGAAGTCACCGGCCTGATCACGGGAGCGATCGCGCATGCCTGACGCCATCACCGCGACCGGCGACCAGCGGCCGGATATCGGCGACGTCCGCATCCAGGACATCACCTCCATCAAGGAGCAGACCGGGTTCCAGCGGACCCTCGCCAGCCAGGCCTTCTGGGTCGGCGTGGCACTCGTCGCCATCGTCGTCCTCATGTCCTGGCTCCAGCCCGACGCCTTCGCGAGCTGGAACAACATCTACAACATCACCCGCAACTTCGCGTTCATCGGCATCATGTCGATCGGCATGGTCTGCGTGATCATCACCGGCGGCATCGACCTCTCGGTCGGCTCGCTGATGGGCGTCGTGGGCGTCGTCTGCGGCATCCTCCTCGAGGCCCAGTTCTCCTGGTGGGTGGCGCTCGTCGGCGGCCTCGGCGCCGGGCTGATCGCCGGTGCGATCAACGGCGCGCTCGTCGCCTATGCCGGGCTGTCGTCCTTCGTCGTCACGCTCGGCATGCTGTCCTTCGCCCGGTCCGTGGCGATCGTGCTTTCCGGCAACCGCATGATCTACGACTTCGGGCCGTCCGGCGCCGCCTTCAAGATCATCGGCGGCGGCAGCTTCCTCGGGCTCTCGAACCCGGTCTGGGCGCTCGTCGTCCTCACCATCATCTTCTCGATCATCCTCAAGTTCACCACCTGGGGACGCCACCTCTACGCCATCGGCGGCAACGAGCACGCCGCCCGCCTGACGGGCGTTCCGGTCGACCGGGTCAAGATGCAGGCCTACATGGTCTCGGGCCTGACGGCGGCCATCGCGGCGATCCTCGTCGTCGGCTGGCAGGGATCGGCGATCAACGCCCTCGGGACGAGCTACGAGCTGCGCGTCATCGCCTCGACCGTCATCGGCGGCGCCAACCTCATGGGCGGCGAAGGCGGCCCGATCGGGGCGGTGATCGGCGCGGCGCTGCTCGAGGTCATCCGCAACTCTCTGCTCATGCAGGGCATCGATTCCAACTGGCAGGGCGCCTTCGTCGGCGTCTTCATCATCCTCGCGGTGCTTCTCGAGAAGGTCCGCGGTCGGAGGCGCGCCTGATGCGGAAAGCATCGGCGCGAAGTGTGGTGCAAAGGGAGGAAACGAGAATGAAGAGACTACTGGCAAGTGCAGCAGCCGTCGCGTTCCTGGCCTCCGCCGGGGCGCTCGCGGTCGGGCAGGCCAACGCTGACGACAAGCTCGTCATCGCGGTCGTCCCGAAGAACCTCAACAACCCGTTCTTCGACCAGGCCAAGTTCGGCTGCGAGAAGGCGGTCGAGGAGATCGGCGCCGACAAGGTCGAGTGCTTCTTCACCGGCCCCGGCGAGCACGGCGGCGGGGACGAGCAGGTCCAGATCGTCGCCGACCTGATCTCCAAGGGCGTCGACGGCATCGCGATCTCGCCGTCCAACGCCGCGGCGATCGCCAGCGTCCTGCCGCAGGCGAAGGAGAAGGGCATCCCGGTGCTCACCTGGGATTCCGACCTCCTGCCGGAGAACAAGGACCTCCGCCTCGCCTATATCGGCACCTACAACTACGATATCGGCGTGAACCTCGCCAAGCTCGCCCAGGAGATCAAGCCGGACGGCGGCACGATCTGCATCCAGTCGGGCGGCGCGGCGGCGTCCAACCACAACGAGCGCATGCAGGGCATCCGCGACACGCTGGCCGGCGCCAAGAGCGCCGAATCGCCCGGCGAACGCCTCACCGGCCAGAACGGCTGGACCGAGGTTGACGGTTGCCCGCTCTACACCAACGACGACTTCCCGCTGTCGGTCACCCAGCTTCAGGACATCCTGAACAAGTACCCCGACCTCGATGCCTTCATCCCGACGGGCGGCTTCCCGCAGTTCGTGCCGGACGCCTACCGCTCGGCCGTGACCCCCTACAAGGACCGGATCGCCAGCGGCGATCTCGCCCTCGTTGTCGCCGACACCCTCCCCGTGCAGATCGACCTGATGAGGGAAGGCCTGTCGGCGGGACAGGTCGGCCAGCGTCCGTTCGAGATGGGCAACAAGGTCATCCACGCCATCGTGGACATGAAGGGCGGCGCGGACGCGCCCGCCGATCCGACCTATACCGGTCTCGACGTCTGCACGCCGAAGAACGTCGACACCTGCATCGGCGGCTGATCCCGTCGAAGACGTGAAATCCGGAGCGGGCGGGAAGCAATTCCCGCCCGCTGCCGTGCCGGGCATGGCATAACGGCAGGCATGACCAGGGACATCGACGCCGGGCCGCCCCGCGATTTCGAGGGCCTCAGGGAGCTGCTGATCGCGCGCCGCGAGAGCTTGCCGAAGCGGCTCGTGCAGGTGGCGGCATTCGCCCTCGAGAATCCCAACGAGATCGCCTTCGGCACGGTGGCGAGCGTGGCGGCACAGGCGCGGGTCCAGCCCTCGACCCTGATCCGCTTCGCCCAGACCATCGGCTACGCCGGCTTCACCGACCTCCAGGAGGTGTTCCGCGCCCAGCTCAAGTCGCGCTGGCCGGACTACCGGGCGCGCATCTCGCAGATCCCCTCCCCCGCCGACCGGCAGGGTGCCGCGGCCGAGCTCGTCGACGGCTTCGCCGACAGCGCCATCGCCTCGATCGAACGGCTGCGCTCGAGCGTGGCGCCGTCCAGCATCGAGCGGGCGGCGCGGATCCTCGCCGAGGCGGACATCGTCTATCTCCTCGGCCTCCGACGGGCCTTCCCGGTCGCCGCCTACCTCGCCTATGCGCTCGGCAAGCTCGGCGTCCGCGCGGTGCTGGTCGACCAGGTCGCCGCGCTCGGGCCCGAGCAGCTCGCCGGCGCCACCGCGCGCGACGTCCTGCTCGCGATCAGCTTCACGCCCTACACGCCCGCCACGGTCGAGCTCGCCGCGGAGGCGGCCCGGCGGAAGGTGCCGGTGATCTCGATCACCGACAGCCCGCTGTCGCCGCTCTCCTCGAGCGCCGACATCCAGTTCGAGGTGCTCGAGGCCGATCACGCCGGCTTCCGCTCGCTGGCGGCGAGCATGTCGCTCGCCATGGCCCTGGCGGTCGCCACCGGCGCCCGGCGGACGACGTAGGAGCCGGGCGACGCCCGGATTCGTGAAAGCCAATGTCCGCATGCGGGAACGAGCGGGGAAGCCCCGCCGCCACGCCTCACAGCGGGATGTTGTCGTGCTTCTTCCAGGGGTTGGAGAGGTGCTTGCGTCGAAGGAGGTCGAGGGCGCGGGCCACCCGGCGGCGGGTGGCGTGCGGCATGATCACCTCGTCGACATAGCCGCGCTCGGCGGCGACGAACGGCGACATGAAGCGCTCCTCGTATTCCTTCGTCCGCGACGCGATGGCGTCGGGATCGCCCGCCTTCTTGCGATAGATGATCTCGACCGCGCCCTTGGCGCCCATCACGGCGATCTGCGCCGTCGGCCAGGCGTAGTTCACGTCACCGCGGAGGTGCTTCGACGCCATGACGTCGTAGGCGCCGCCATAGGCCTTGCGGGTGATGACCGTGATCTTCGGCACCGTCGCCTCGGCATAGGCGAAGAGGAGCTTGGCGCCGTGCTTGATGAGGCCGCCATATTCCTGCGCCGTCCCCGGCAGAAAGCCCGGCACGTCGACGAAGGTGACGAGCGGCACGTTGAAGCAGTCGCAGAAGCGGACGAACCGCGCCGCCTTCCGCGAGGCGTCCGAATCGAGGACGCCGGCGAGCACCATCGGCTGGTTGGCGACGAAGCCGACGGTCCGCCCCTCGATGCGGCCGAAGCCGACCACGATGTTCTTGGCGAAGTCCTTCTGGATCTCGAAGAAGTCGCCCTCGTCGGCGACCTTCAGGATCAGCTCCTTGATGTCGTAGGGCCGGTTGGCGTTCTCCGGGACCAGCCGGTCGAGCGAGAGCTCCTCGCGGTCGAGCGGGTCGTCCGTCCCCGCCTCCGGCACGGAATCGCGGTTGGACAGCGGCAGAAAGGCGAGCAGGCGCCGCATCTCGACCAGCGCCTCGACGTCGTTGTCGTAGGCGCCGTCGGCGATCGCCGAGCGCGTGGTGTGGACGCTGGCGCCGCCGAGCTCCTCCGGCGTCACCGTCTCGTTGGTGACGGTCTTCACGACGTCCGGCCCGGTGACGAACATGTAGCTCGTGCCGCGCACCATGAAGATGAAGTCGGTCATCGCCGGCGAATAGACGTCGCCGCCGGCGCAGGGGCCCATGATGACGCTGATCTGCGGGATGACGCCCGAGGCGAGCACGTTGCGCTGGAAGACCTCGGCATAGCCACCGAGCGCCGCCACGCCCTCCTGGATGCGCGCGCCGCCGGCATCGTAAAGGCCGATGATCGGGACCCCGGCCTTCAGCGCCATGTCCTGGATCTTGCAGATTTTCTCCGCATGGGCCTCGGACAGCGATCCGCCGAAGACGGTGAAGTCCTTGGCGAAGACGTAGACCGGGCGCCCGTTGACGCGACCCCAGCCGGTGACGACGCCGTCGCCCGCGATCTTCCGGTCGGCCATGCCGAAATCGGTCGCCCGATGCTCGACATACATGCCGTATTCCTCGAACGAGCCTTCGTCGAGGAGGACCTCGATCCGCTCGCGCGCGGTCAGCTTGCCGAGCTTGTGCTGCGCCTCGATCCGTGCCGGACCGCCGCCGGCCCGCGCCCGCGCCCGCCGTTCCTCGAGCTCGTGGAGGACTTCCTTCATGCGCGCGTACCCCGCCCCGTGCTAGACCTTCGGCCGCTCATATCACACCTGTCCGCGGAGGGAGAGGTCGGATGCACGATGGCGCGACGATCCCGGGAGCGACGACCGGCGGGGTGCGGACGGTGCTGCGCCTCGAGGGGCTCGCGCTCCTCTGCCTCTCCGTCGCGGGCTATGCCTCGATCGGCGAGCCGTGGTGGCTGTTCGCCCTTCTTCTCTTCGTCCCGGACCTTTCGTTCGCCGGCTACCTCGCCGGGCCGCGAATCGGCGCCATCGCCTACAATGCGGTCCATGCGACGATCGGCCCGGTCGCGCTCTTCGCCGTGGGGATGGCCGTACCCGATCCCGCGGTCGCTGCGGTCGCGTGCATCTGGGCCGCCCATGTCGGGCTCGACCGCGCCATCGGCTACGGGCTCAAATACGGATCCGGATTCGCTTTCACCCATCTCGGGCGGATCGGCCGAGGCTAGAGGCTAGGCCCGCGTCGCGTCGAGGACCAGCGCCGCCGCCCGCATCTCCTCCCAGCGCCGGTCGCGCTGCGCCGATGCCTCCGCGTCGCGCCCCCAGCGCTCGGCCTGCCAGTCCTCGTCGGCGTGCGCCGCCGCCCATGCCTCCTTGGCGCCGATCTCGCCACGGCCGAAGGCGAGTGCGATCAGCGCCGAGCCGGTGAGCGTGGTCATCGAGTGGATGGCCGCGAGCCGCAGCGGATCGTCCCCGGCAAGGGCGCGCCGGACGGCCTCGAGCGTCTCGGGGGCCTGCGCGACGTGGACGATCCCCCCGGCAAGCGCGAATCGCGCGCCGAGCGCGGCTTCGCTCGCCGCGAGCACCGGACCCCACAGCCGTTCCTCGGCGGCGATCAGCGATTCCGGCCCTTCGGCGCGATAGAGGACGAGGTCGCTGCCGGCATGGCGGACGATGTCCTCCCGCACCGCCTCCATCTCGCCCGAGACGCGGTCGATGGCCGAATTGACCAGGCGGGTGAGCGGCATCCTGGCAGGATCGATCTCGTCGGCCTGGGCCTCCCATTCCGCCGCCAATGCCCTCGCGAGCGCCTCCTGCGGCACGGCGAGGTGCCTGCGCGCCGGGGTTCGCGTCGGCCGTCCGTCGAGCACGACGGCGAAGCCCTCCGCGTGCGGCGCGACGGTCGCCGCCTTGTAGAAGCGCTTGGGCAGCGCGGGCCGCGCCAGTTGCTGTGCCGTCGCCATGGCCGACCGGTCTTCGCTCATCTCCATCTCCAGGCTGTGCGGGGGGACCATAGTCCCGCGCCTCACGCGGCGTCCACCCGGTGCGCGCGGGCGGGAAACGGGCTATGGGAGGCGCATTCACACCGAATCCGCGGAGGCGTCCCATGAGCGAGCGAATGGACCAGAAGGCGCGCTGGAACGGCCCCGGCGCCACCGCCTGGATCGACAACCGCGACCTCCTCGACGCCATGTTCCGGCGGTTCGAGACGATCCTTGCCGACGCCGTCCGCCCGGGGGACCGCGTCCTCGACGTCGGCTGCGGCACGGGCGGCACGACCCTCGCCCTCGCCCGCGCCGTGGGACCGGATGGCGCGGCCACGGGCATCGACATCTCGGAGCCGATGATCGAGGTCGCTCGCAGGCGCGCGGCGAACGAAGGCTCGGCGGCCCGCTTCCTCGCCGCCGACGCCGAGTATGCGGCATTGCCGGCGGATGGTTTCGACGTCCTGGTGTCGCGCTTCGGCGTGATGTTCTTCCCCGACCCGGTCCGCGCCTTCGCCAACCTCCGGAGCGCCTGCCGTCCGGACGGCGGGATGCTGGCGATCGCCTGGCGGAGCCGCGACGAGAACCCGTTCATGACCGCCGCCGAGAGCGCCGCCGCGCCGTTCGTCGCGCCGCCGCCCGCACCGCCGGCGGGGACCGGGCAGTTCGCCTTCGCCGATGTCGACCGGGTCGCCGGCATCCTCGGCGCGAGCGGATGGCGGGAGACGGCGATCGACCCGCTCGACGTGGCATGCGAGTTCCCCGCGGCCGAACTACCCCGCTACGCCGAGCGGATGGGCCCGCTCGCACCGGTGCTGCGGGAGCTCGAGCCGGAGCCGCGGCGGCGCGCCGTCGGCGCCATCGTCGAGGGCTACGCGCCCTTCGTCACGGACGGGCGGGTCACCTTCACCGCCGCCTGCTGGGCGATCAGCGCCCGGGCCTAGTCGTCGTCCTCCGCCGCCGCGTCGCCGCTCGCGGCGTCGAAGCCGAGGAGGTTCCAGCTCTGCTGCATGTGGTGCGGCAGCGGCGCGGTGACGTCGATCACGCCCGTCCCCGAGGGATGCGGGATGACGATCCGGCGGGCATGGAGGTGGAGCCTGTTCTGGACGCCGCCGGGGAATGCCCAGTCCGGCTCGGCGGTGAAATACTTGTCGTCGCCGATGATCGGATGGCCGATATGGGCGGCATGGGCGCGGAGCTGGTGGGTGCGCCCGGTCACCGGCTTCATCGTCAGCCAGGCGACCCGTCCCCCGGCGTTCTCGACGACGGAATAGAGGGAGATGGCGTGGCTCGCCTCGTCGTCGCCATGGCGGGCGACGCGCATGCGGTCACCCTCGGGCCCGTCCTCCTTGGCGAGCCACGTCGAGATCCGGCCCTGCCGCGGCTTGGGCACGCCCTTGACCAGCGCCCAGTAGATCTTCCGCGTCGCCCGCGAGCGGAAGGACGCCGCGAGCCGGGAGGCTGCGAGCCGGGTCCGCGCCACCACCAGGACGCCCGACGTCGCGCGGTCGAGGCGATGGACGAGCCGGGGCTTCTGGCCGCGCGCGTCGACCAGCGATTCGAGCATGGCGTCGACGTGCCGGGTGAGGCCGGATCCGCCCTGCACCGCGAGCCCCGGCGGCTTGTTGAAGACGAATACGTCGTCGTCCTCGTAGAGGAGGTACGAGCGGAGGTCGTCGGCGTCGCGGGAGGCGCCCGTCCCGCCGTGCTTCCGGGACCCCGCCGCGCCCGCGGGCCGCCGGGGACGCTCGGCGGGATCGTAGATGCCGCCGCCCTCCTCCCCGCCGGCGCCGCCGTCATCGTCGGGCCGGGCCTCCGGCGCGCCCATCGGCGGGATGCGGACCGACTGGCCCGGCTCGAGCCGCGTATTGGACTTGGCGCGGCCGCCATCGACGCGGATCTGCCCCGATCGGAGCAGCTTCTGGAGGTGCCCGAAGCTCAAGTCGGGGAAATGCGCGCGAAACCAGCGGTCGAGGCGCATCCCCGCCTCGTCCGCCCCCACCGCGCGTGTCTCGACCTGTGCCATGGATTCCGTTTCCCGTTCCGCCTGCCTCTAGCACAGCGGCGGGCGCCGCGCCCTCACGAAACGGCGCGGACGAACCAGAGGCCGGCGAACACCCCGACCAGCGACAGCGCGACCGAGCCGATCACGTAGGCTGCCGCGGCGCCGTGCTCGCCGCGCTCCCACAGCATCGCCGCGTCGAGCGAGAACGCCGAGAAGGTCGTGTAGCCGCCGAGGACGCCGGTGGTGAGGAACAGGCGGACATGGGGACTCCATCCGGTGTCGCCGCGCAGCATGAACCAGCTCGCGGCCAACCCCATCACCGTCGAGCCCGTGACGTTGATGAGGAGAATGCCCCACGGAAAGGCTCCGCCGGCAAGGCGCATGACGACCTGATTGAGGCCGTAGCGAGCCATCGCGCCGAGGCCGCCACCGACGAAGACGAGGAGCCAGGGCACGTCTCTCAGACCTTTCCGCCAGCGTTGGATCGTTCATACGCCCCGGCAAAGGGCGCCACAACCGCCGGGATCCGGGACGGAGGTGGCGTTACCGATAGAGGTCGGCGTACTGGTCGCGGAGCACGTTCTTCTGGACTTTCCCCATCGTGTTCCGCGGCAGCTCGGGGACGAAGATCACGCGCTTCGGCTGCTTGAACTTCGCGAGGCGCCCGTCGAGCGCGGCGATCACCGCCGCCTCGTCCGCCGCCCCGCCCGGGGCCGGCACCACCACGGCCGTGACCCCCTCGCCGAAGTCGGCATGGGGGACGCCGATCACCGCGCTTTCGAACACGCCGGGGATCGCGTCGATCTCGGATTCGATCTCCTTGGGGTAGACGTTGAAGCCGCCGGTGATGATGAGGTCCTTGCCGCGGCCGATGATGTGGACGTAGCCGTCCTCGTCGATCTTGCCGAGGTCCCCGGTGATGAAGAAGCCGTCGGGCCGGAACTCGGCCGCGGTCTTCTCCGGCATCCGCCAGTAGCCCTTGAAGACGTTCGGACCCTTGACCTCGATCATCCCGATCTCGCCGATCCCGAGCGGCGCACCGCTCTCGGGGTCGGTCACCCGCGCCGTCACGCCCGGCAGCGGCGGCCCCACCGTCCCCGGCACCCGGGCGCCGTCATAGGGGTTCGAGGTGCTCATGTTGGTCTCGGTCATGCCGTAGCGCTCGAGGATGGCGTGGCCCGTCCGCTCCTCGAAGGCGCGATGGGTCTCGGCGAGAAGCGGCGCCGAGCCGGAGACGAACAGGCGCATGCCGGCCGTCGCCTCCCGCCTCAGTCCGTCCTGCTGGAGAAGGCGCACGTAGAACGTCGGCACGCCCATCATCGCCGTCGCCCGCGGCATGAGCGACAGCGCCTGCGCGGCGTCGAACTTCGGGAGGAAGATCATCTTCGCGCGGGCGATCAGCGCCGTGTTGATCGCCACGAACAGGCCGTGGGTGTGGTAGATCGGCAGCGCGTGAAGGAGCGTGTCGTCGCGCGTGAAGCGCCACGCCGCGACCAGGGTCTCGGCGTTCGAGGCGAGGTTGGCGTGGGTGAGCATCGCCCCCTTCGACCGGCCCGTCGTCCCCGACGTGTAGAGGATGGCGGCGAGGTCGTCGGGCGCCCGCGGGACCGTCGCGAAGTCCGTCGGCTGCTCGGCGGCCGCCGACGAAAGGCTCCCCTCGCCGGCTGCATCCAGCGTCTCGACCGCGACGTCGCGCCCGGCGACCAGCGCCGCGATCGCCTCGCGCTTCGCGGGATCGCAGACGACGAGGCTCGGCTCGGCATCGCCGAGGAAATAGGCGATCTCGTTGACGGTATAGGCGGTGTTGAGCGGCAGGTAGACGGCCCCAGCCCGGATCGTCGCGAGATAGAGGAGGAGGTTCGGCACCGACTTCTCGACCTGGACCGCCACCCGGTCCCCCGGCCGCACGCCCCGCGCGACGAGGAGGTTGGCATAGCGCCCCGCCGCGGCGGCGAGATCGGCAAACGTCCAGGTCCGGCCGTCGGCCGTCTCGAGCGCGATGCGGTCGCCGTCCCGGGACGAGCCGAGGAGGAGGTCGAAAAGGTTGGCGCTGTCGCTCACGGCTTGCTCCTCTGGGTACGGGCGAGGGCGCGGGCCTGTCCGGCGCCGCGCTTCAGGGCCTTCCGTACCGATTGCGATGCGATGACCTCGCCGCGCTCGGCGAAGGCTTCGTGGTTGGCCTCGATCTTCTGCGGGTCGTAGAGGTAGTTCACCATCAGGCCATGGGCCTGCTCCATGGCCTTCGGGGACGTGTCGCCGAGCATGTCGAGGCGTTCGAGCCGGGCGCCGTTGCCGAGGTGGAAGCGGGCGATCTGGTCCGGGACCCGGCCGAGATGGTCGCGCGCATCGAGGAAATAATACGCGGCGGCGGCGAGGAACGGCTCGCGCACGGCTTCGACGATGTCGGCATCGTCGGCCCATCCCGGCGCGTCGAGGACATCGAGCGCGGCGAGCAGCCCGGGATCGAGCTCCGGCTCCTCGGCCTTCCGCTGCCCGCCGAGCCAGCGCGCGAAGCGCGGCACGGGGGAGAGCGTCACGAAGGTCCGCAGCCCGGGCAGCTCGCGGCGGAGATCCTCCACCACCTGCTTGATCAGGAAATGGCCGAAGCTCACGCCGGCAAGGCCGCGCTGGGTGTTCGAGATCGAGTAGAAGACCGCCGTCGTCGCGTCCTCGGGGGCGATCGGGACCCGCTCCATGTCGAGGATCGGGGCGATCCGGTCCGGGATGTCGCGGGTGAGCGCCACCTCGACGAAGATCAGCGGATCGTCCGGCAGGCGGGGATGAAAGAAGCCGTAGCAGCGCCGGTCGGTCGGCCCCAGCCGGTTCTTGAGATCGTCCCAGCCGTTGATCGCGTGAACGGCCTCGTAGCGGATCAGCTTCTCGAGGATGCTCGCGGGCGTGTTCCAGTCGATGGGGCGCAGCATGAGGAAACCGCGATTGAACCACGAGGAGAACAGATGCACGAAATCCGCGTCGACGGGAGAGAGGCGCGGGTTGCCGGGCAGCGCATCCATCAACGCTTCCCGCATCCGGATCAAGGCGGCGGTGCCGCCCGGCGCCGTGTTCATGCGGCGGATCAGCTCCTGCCGGCGCGGCTCGGCGACCTGGTGGACGCGGTCGAGCGTCTCGGCCCCGGGGGCCTCGCGATACGCCGCGATCGCCGCCTCGACCGCCTCGCGGTCCGCCCCGAAGTCGCTCGCCAGCGCATCGAGGAACGCGGCGCGGACGGCCGCGTCCGCCTCGTCGAACGCGGCGAGCAGGCGCTGGGCAAGTGCGATGCCGGAGGCCTCGCCCCGGCGCGACAGCAGCTCGCGCCCGAGCGTCGCGAGATCGGCGTCCTCGAGCCCGGCAGCGGCGAGGCCGAACAGCTCGCGGCCCCGCACGGCGATCGCGTCGAGCAGGTCGTAGAGCATCATCGTCCGCCCGCTGCCGCGTCCCGCCTCCGAAGGGCCTCCTGCCACGTCCGCCTCCTCGATGATGGCGACCGAACACCGCTCATGTATACATAAACGGCCATGATCCATACAAGACGGTCAGCGCGTCGCGCGCCGCCAGGTCATGGAGATGGTGTAGGCGGCGACGCTTGCCACCACGATTCCCCCGCCGACCAGCGTCATCGTCCCCGGCTTCTCGCCGAGGAGGATCCACACCCACGCCGGGCCGAGGATCGGCTCCAGCATGCCGAGCAGCGAGGACAGGACCGCCGGGATCAGCCGCGCCCCCGTCACGAGGAGGATGAGGCCCACGCCGAGCTGCCCGGCGCCGAAGAAGACGAGGAGCCCGAAGTCGTGCCCGCTGACCGCAAGCGGCGTCGCGAACGGAAAGGCGACGACGATGGCGATCGCGGCTCCGGTGCAGGTCGCCGGAGTCATCCGGATATGGGGCCAGCGGCGGACGATCACCACGGACCCGGCGAGGGATACCGCGATCCCGAAGGCGATGAGGCCGCCGATGAGCGAGCCCTCCGATCCGAAGTCGCGGGACATCATCAGCGCGATGCCCGCCATCACCCCGATGATCGCGACGTAGCCCGCCGGCATGATCCGCTCGCCGAGGACGATCCGGCCCATGACCGCGGCGACCAGCGGGGCCGAGCTCATGATCACCAGCGTCTGGGCGACGGAGGCGAAGGCGAGCGCGGTGATGAACCCCACCGACGCCGCGGTGAAGCACAGGCCGAGGACGAGGCCCGGGAGTCCCATGTCGCGAAAGAGGCGGAAGGTCCCCCGCCCGTCGCGGAGGACGATGAACCCGAACAGGAACGCCGTCGCGAAGACCGAGCGCCAGAAGATGGTGGTCCACGGGTCCGCCGTGTCGAGCGAGCGGACGATGAGCCCGCCGAGGCTCCACAGGACCGCCGCGCCTCCGACCAGCAGCACGCCCTTGAGGTGATGGTCCGGCGCGGCGACGGCTTGGCTCACGATGTCTCGACCGGGCGATGCGGGGCGCCCGGCGGATCTGCGGGCGGCGGGACCTTATCGCGGCTTGTGGTTGGCGTGCCAGTGCCACGCGATGTCGATGCGCCGCGGCAGCCAGACGCGATCCTTGGCCGCGACGTAGTCGAGGAAACGGGCGAGCGCGGCGGCGCGGCCGGGGCGCCCGGCGAGGCGGCAATGGAGGCCGACCGACATCATCTTCGGGGCCCCCGCCTCGCCTTCGGCGTAGAGCGTGTCGAAGCTGTCCCTGAGATAGGCGAAGAACTGGTCGCCGGCGTTGAAGCCCTGCGGGGTCGCGAACCGCATGTCGTTGGCGTCGAGCGTATAGGGGATGATGAGGAAAGGCCCGTGCGGCCCCTTGATCCAGTACGGTAGGTCATCGGCATAGGCATCGGACGAATAGAGCAGACTCCCCTCCTCCGCCGCGAGCTCGATGGTGTGGATCGAGGATCGGCCGGTGTACCAGCCGAGCGGCCGCGCGCCGGTGACCGCGGCATGGACGCGGATCGCCTCCTCCATGTCGCGGCGCTCGGCGTCCCGGGTGTGGTCGCGGTAGTCGATCCACTTGAGGCCGTGGCTGGCGATCTCCCAGTCCGCCTCCTTCATGGCTTCGACCGCCTCGGGGTTGCGGGCGAGCGCGGTGGCGACGCCGTAGACGGTCACCGGGATGTTGCGGCCGGTGAACATCCGCCAGAGCCGCCAGAAGCCGGCCCGGGCGCCGTATTCGTAGATCGACTCCATGTTCATGTGGCGCATGCCCGGCCACGGCTGCGCACCGACGATCTCGGAGAGGAACGCCTCGGAGGCGGCATCGCCGTGGAGGACGTTGTTCTCCCCGCCCTCCTCGTAGTTGACCACGAACTGGACCGCGACCCGGGCATCATCCGGCCATTTCGGGTCGGGCGGATTGCGGCCGTAGCCGATCATGTCCCGCGGATAATCGTCGGTCATCCTCGTCCCCTCGCGGCCCGTCCCGTCTCCTCCATCATGTGCACCACCGGACGCGGCAAGGAAAGTGGCGGCTCCGGCACCGTGCCGCGTTAACCTTTCGTTAGTCATCGGCGGCCGACCTTGGTCCGAGCCGCCGAATCTCGGGGCGGCGCAACGCCATACGGTCCGCCATGAACGATCTGGTTCAACTCGCAGCCACCCACGATCCGGAAGTCGTCGCCGTCGTGGAGGAAGCGCCCGTCGCCGTCGGGCGCATCGCCACGGACGACGGGGAGACCGGCCCCGCGGATCTCGTGGCCGACGCGGCCGCATCCGGCGAGGATGTCCCGGTCTTCGACGACGAGTTCCCCATCCTCGCCGACGAGGCCGACGACCTCGACGACGAGGGGGACGCCTTCGACCCGCGGCTGACCGAGATGCATGAGGTCCTGGTCACGCTGCGCGACAGGGAAGTCAGCGATTCGCTTCGCCTTCTCCGCCAGCTCTTTCCCCACATCCCCTTCCCGTTCCGGGTGCGCGCGCTGATGGCGGTCCGCCACGGCGCGATGGCCGGCTGAGCGCCATCATCCCGCCGCCGGCCCGCGGGGCTCCTCGAGGGGCTGGTCGGCCTCTCCTCCGGCGGCGCAACGCGCCGCGATGGCGGCGTCGGCCTTCATCCGGCGATGGAACGCCCGCCAGCTCAGCGGGAGCGAGGCGAGGTAGGCGAGGCTGAGGACGGTCATCGTCTGCCACGGGAAGCTGAGCAGCAGCGCGACGATCAGCACCACCAGCACGAACAGCGGCAGCACCAGGTCGCGGCGGATGCGCCGGCCGATCAGCTTGGAGGACCAGGTCGGCACGAGGCTCACGAGGAGGATCGCCACGACGAGGGTGTAGACCAGCACCACCGGCGCGGTGAGGAAGCCGTGCGGCGCGCCGACGAATTCGAGATAGACCGGCAGGAACACGATCATCGCCCCGGCCGGCGCCGGCACGCCCACGAAGTAGCCCGACTGCCATTCCGGCTTGGCCGGCCCCTGCAGGGCGACGTTGAAGCGGGCGAGCCGCAGCGCCGCGCAGATCGCGAAGATGAGCGCCGCGATCCAGCCGATCGAGCCGGTCTCGTCGAGCGCCCAGACGTAGAGCAGGATGCCGGGCGCCACGCCGAAATTGACGAAGTCCGCCAGCGAGTCGAGCTCGGCGCCGAACCGTGACGCAGACTTGAGGAAGCGCGCCACCTGCCCGTCGAGACCGTCGAGCACCGCGGCGATCGCCACCGCCGCGATGGCCCACTCGTAGCGCGCCTCGATGCTCATCCGGATCGAGGTGAGGCCGGCGCAGAGCGAGAGGAGCGTGACGAGGTTGGGGAGCACCGCGCGAACCGGGATCGGCCGCATCTGGCGAAGCTGGCGCATCCGCCGGCGCCGCGGCGGCTCCTCGTCGTCCGGGTCGAAGGGCTGGAAGATCGACATCGACCGCTTCCCTCAGTCCACCCGGACCTGGCGCGGCGCGGGATCGCCGCCGAAGCGCGCCAGCACCGTCTCGCCGGCGACGGCCGTCTGTCCCTCGGCGACGAGCACCGGAACGGCGGGCGGCAGCCAGACGTCGAGCCGGGACCCGAAGCGGATCATGCCGATCCGCTCGCCCGGCGCGAGATCGTCCCCCTCCGCGACGAAGCAGAGGATGCGCCGCGCCACCAGCCCGGCGATCTGGACGACGCCCACCGGCCCGTGCGCCGTGTCGAGCACGAGGCCGTTCCGTTCGTTGTCCTCGCTCGCCTTGTCGAGCTCGGCGTTGATGAACTTGCCCGGCCGGTAGGCGATCTTCGCCACGCGGCCGGCCACCGGCGCCCGGTTCACGTGGCAGTCGAAGACGTTCATGAACACCGAGATCCGGCGCCGCGGCGCCGGGCCGAGACCGAGCTCGGCCGGCGGCGTGCCGATCACCACGGCCGACACCCGCCCGTCCGCCGGACTGACCACGAGGTCGGGGTCGACCGGCGTCACCCGGGGCGGGTCGCGGAAGAAATAGACGACCCATGCCGCCACGATCGCCGCGATCCAGAACAGCGGCTGCCACACGAAGAGGCCGACGATCGCCACCGCCGCCGGGACGGCGATGAACGGAAGCCCCTCCCGCCGGATCGGGACGAGCGTCGCACGGATGGAATGGAGCACGGACATGGGCAAGGGTCATACGCTACGGCGCGGCGGATGCACAGGGCGGGGCTGCGTCTCCCGGGGGCTCCGCGCGCCGCCCGGGACGAGGGTGCCGGCCGCGCCCCCTACCCGGCCGCAGCCCGAGACTCGGCCGTCGGTCCCCGGCGGATGAATCCCTCGGCGTCGGTCTCCTCGACCTCGCGCAGCCGCTCCTCGGCCTCCGCCGCCTCGCGCTGCCGGTTCCACATCGAGGCGTAGAGGCCGTCCTGCGCGAGCAGCTCCGCATGCGTCCCCCGTTCGACGATCACGCCGGCCTCGAGGACGATGATCTCCTCGGCGTGGATCACCGTGGAAAGCCGATGGGCGATGATCAGCGTCGTCCGGTCCGCCGAGACGCGGTCGAGCGAGGCCTGGATCTCGCGCTCGGTGTGGCTGTCGAGGGCCGAGGTCGCCTCGTCGAGGACCAGGATGGGCGGCGCCTTGAGGACGGTGCGCGCGATCGCGACGCGCTGCTTCTCGCCGCCCGAGAGCTTCAGCCCGCGCTCGCCGACCTCGGTGTCGTAGCCCGCCGGCAGGCTCGCGAGGAAGTCGGCGATCTGCGCTGTCTCGGCCGCCGCCCTCACCTCCTCCTCGCTCGCCTCGATCCGGCCGTAGCGGATGTTGTAGGCGAGCGTGTCGTTGAAGAGGACGGTGTCCTGCGGGACCATGCCGATCGCGGCGCGGAGCGATTCCTGCGTGACGTCGCGGACGTCCTGGCCGTCGATCGAGATCGCGCCGCCGGTCACGTCGTAGAAGCGGAAGAGGAGCCGCGAGATGGTCGACTTGCCGGCGCCCGAGGGACCGACGATGGCGATGGTCTTGCCCGCCGGGACCTCGAAGGAGATGCCCTTGAGGATCGGCCGGGCGGGCTCGTAGGCGAAGGTCACGTCCTCGAACTTCACCGAGCCGCCCCGCACGACCAGCGTCCGCGCATCCGCCCGGTCCACGACCTCCGGCCGTACCTCGAGCAGCGTGAACATCGCCTCGATGTCGACCAGCCCCTGCTTGATCTCGCGATAGACGAAGCCGATGAAGTTGAGCGGGATCGAGAGCTGCATCAGGAGCGCGTTGATCAGCACGAAGTCGCCGATCGTCTGCTCGCCCCGGATCACCGCCACGCCCGACATCGCCATGACGACGGTCATGCCGATGGTGAAGATCACCGCCTGGCCGATGTTGAGCCAACCGACCGACGTCCAGCTCCGGACCGCGGCGCCCTCGTAGCGCGCCATCGAGCGGTCGTAGCGTTCCGCCTCCATCCGCTCGTTGCCGAAGTACTTCACCGTCTCGAAGTTGAGGAGCGAGTCGATCGCCTTCGAGTGCGCGTCCTGGTCGGAATCGTTCATGGTGCGGCGGATGCCGATCCGCCAGTCCGAGACCTTCACGGTGAACCAGACATAGGCGATCACCGTCAGGACGATCACGAGCAGGTACGTCCAGTCGAACTGCCAGGCGATCACCGCCGCTGCGAGCACGAACTCGATGATGGTCGGGATCGAGTTGAGGATGGTGAAGCGGACGATGGTCTCGATGCCGGTCACCCCGCGCTCGATGACCCGCGAGAGGCCCCCGGTCCGGCGCTGGAGATGATAGCGGAGCGAAAGCTCGTGCACGTGGACGAAGGTCTTCCAGGCGAGCTGGCGGACCGCATGCTGCCCGACCTTGGCGAACAGGGAGTCGCGAAGGTTGTTGAAGACGTTCATGAGGATGCGGCCGACGCCATAGGCGACGATCAGCATGACGGGGACGAAGAGCGCCCCGCCGACCCCGACCATGAGCGAGCCGTCGGGAGCATGGGCAGGCGACACCAGCGCGTCGGTCGCCCACTTGTACGTGTAGGGAATGAGGACCGTGACGATCTTGGCCGCGACGAGGACGAGCAGCGCCACGACGACGCGCCACTTCAGGTCCGGCCGGTCGGCGGGCCACATGTAGGGCCAGAGATTCACCAGCGCCCGGAACGTCGATTCCGGCCTGACGCGCCGCTCGTCGGCTTCGGTCAGGGCCACTAGCGGCGCCCTCCGCGGGGAGCGCAAGGAACGGGCGCGCCCCGCACGGTCGGCGCATGGTCGGGAAAAGGTTTCATGGGGTCATCGACGGTCAAGGAGCGCTGCCGATGTAGACCTTTCTAGAATGATTTCAACCTCCAGGATCGCGACGACCCGCCCGCCGGTCGTCGATCGTCACATTGCGCCGTCATGAAACTGTGTCAGGATGCACGCTCGGGGGGACTACTACGACCACGTGTGCGGACCTGGCACCCGTCACGACATGCCGGACTTCGGGAAACACCCCGAGCCCGGGCCGGAGTCTTCACCTCTCCCCGCATGAGGGTCCCGCGCCAAGCGGGTCCCGCCGGCTGTTCCCAGCCCGGCGACGACGCACCGGTGCCCCTGCTTCCACGCCCCATCGGGCCATACGAGGAGATGACGGAGATGAGGAAGACGCTACTCATGTTGGGACTGGGAGCCGCGACGGCGCTCAGCCTGACGATGCCGATGCCCGCCGACGCGGCCGACAAGAAGCCGAACATCGTCATGCTGATGACGGACGATACCGGCTGGAACGATTTCGGTGCCTATTCCGGCGGCGGCGTCGCGCTCGGGCATCCGACACCGGCCGTCGACCAGTTCGCCGCCGAGGGCGCGGTGTTCACGAGCTGGTACGGCCAGGCGAGCTGCACCGCCGGCCGCGCCTCCTTCATCACCGGCCGGATCCCGATCCGCTCGGCGCTCTCGATCGTGGTCGCTCCGGGCGACCTCAACTATCTCCGCCCCGAGACGCCGACCATCGCCGAGTTCTTCAAGAAGAACGGCTACAAGACCTACTTCTCCGGCAAGTGGCACCTCGGCGACAAGCCGGACTCGTATCCCATCGAGCACGGCTTCGACGAGATGAAGCACTTCGCCGCCTATTATGCCGGCGTCTATGCCTACAACGACACCTCGAGCGCCTTCCATCCGTGGTTCCCGGAATACAATTCCGAGTTCATGCAGGCCTATAGCCAGACCGTGAATCTCGGCGAGTGGGAAGGCGTCGCCGGCCAGCCCGCCAAGCAGACCGGCACCATCGACTACGCCTACATGGCGACCTTCGACACGCGCCAGACCGACTCGGCGATCGACTACATCAAGGCGCACGCCAAGGACGACCAGCCGTTCTTCATGGACGTCAACTTCCTCAAGATGCACAACCCGACCAATCCGGCGCCGGAGTTCGTCGGCAAGTCGCGGCTGGGCAACTACTCCGATTCGCTGATGGAGCTCGACGCCAATATCGGCCGGATCATGGAGGCGATCCGGCAGGAGGCCCCCGACACGATCGTCATCCTCACCGCCGACAACGGCGCCTGGCTCGACGCCTATCCCGACGCCGGCACCACCCCGTTCCGCGGCGAGAAGGGCTCCGCCTTCGAGGGCGGCTGGCGGGTGCCGGGCATGATGTGGTGGCCCGGTCACATCCCGGCCGGCGCCCGGTACCACCAGATGATGTCGCACATCGACCTCTGGGCGACGCTCGCCACGATGGTCGGCGTGACGCCGCCGCCCGCCGAGTGGACCGGCGACGACGATAAGCCGATCTACTTCGATTCGATCGACAACAGCGCCTATGTCCTCGGCAAGTCCCCCGCCTCGGCCCGCACCTCGTGGATCTACATCGACGGCGAGAACTTCCAGGGCGTCCGGGCCGACATCGGCGACGATCCGGCCAACCCCTGGCTCAACATCGCCTGGAAGTACCTCTACACGGCGAAGGATTCCTGGCTCGGGCCGGAGCAGAACCTCGGCTCGATCGGGGCGCTCTACAACCTGACCATGGACCCTTACGAGAAGTATGACATGATCTTCAACGGCGCGGCGCCGATGCGGGCCATGACGACGTCGCCGGGGCGCTATGCGGGCCAGGACAACGGCTGGGTCGGCGGCGTCATCGGCCAGGCGATGCTCCAGTTCGACCAGACGCTGATGAAGTTCCCGAGCATCCAGCGCTATCCGGGCGGCGCCTCGAACGACCTCGTCCCGAACCTCCAGACTCCGGACGATCCGGCGCCGTTCCTCAAGAACATGCCGCCGCTGCCGCCCGCCTCGCTCGGCGGCGGCTAGTCGGCCGCACGGATCTTCCGCCCATCGGGGAGCGCGTCCGCGCGCTCCCCTTTTCTTTTGCCGTCGCGGCCTATTCGGCCTTCGCCGCGCTGTCGGCCCACTCGACGTTGCCCTCGGGCAGCACGAAGACCTGGCCCGGATAGATCCAGCGCGGATTGCGGATCTGGTCCTTGTTGGCCTGGTAGATCGTCGACCAGCGGATGCCCTTGCCGTAGAGCTGGCGCGAGATCCGCCAGAGGTTGTCCCGCCGCTTGATGATGACCGTGGTCGGACCCGAGAGCGTCCCGGTCGCGGTCGCGCCGGGCGCGCCGCCGGCCTCGCCCACCGGCGTCAGGATCGCCACGTCCACCTCGCGCTCGAACGGGACCTCGGCGCGCGCGAGGACGGTGCCGGTGCCCGGCTCCACCTGGTCGGCGCGGACGTCGTAGGTGCCTGCCGGGAGATCGCGGCTGACCTCGAGAAGCCACGTTCCGGAGGGCGACGGGGTCATCTCGCCGAGGAGGAGATCGTCCATGTAGACCCGCACGTCCTCGGGGGTGACCGTGGTCCCGGCGATGAACAGCGCGCCCGTGGTCTCGGCCTCGACCGCGGTCACCACGACCGTCGGCACGACCGGCTCCGGCGCGGGCGGCGGCACGGGCTCAGGTGCCTCGGCGACCTCGGGCTCCGTCGCCGTCGCGTCCCCGGCCACCGTAGCGGGAGGAGGCTCCGCGGGAGGCGCCGCTGCGGGTTCCGGTGCTTCGGCCATCGCAGGCACGTCCGATACGGCATCGTCCGCTGCGTCGGCGGGCGCGGGCGCCGTCGCGACGCCGGCGTCGGCATCGTCCACGGTCGATGCCGGCCCGGGCGCGGGCGCCGCCTCCGCCGCCGTTTCGACCGGCGGTGCCGCCGCTTCCGGCCCGGGGGCGGAGGCGTTCGGCTCCGGCTCCTCGACACCGGCATCCGCGACCTCCGCCGGCGGCGCGTCATCCGCCATGGGCGCTGCCGCGACGTCCGGCGCGCCGGCGGGATCGGCCGCCGGCGTCGTGTCGGCGGCCCCGTCGCCCTCGTCGGGGAGGGTCGCCTCGGGTGGCGGCGCTTCCGCATCGGCGATCACCGTCGGGGACGGCGCGGGCTCGGCCGGCTCCGGCGCGGCCGGGACCTGAAGGACGGTGCTGGGCCCGTCCGGGGTGTTCAGCACCACAAGGGGCTCCTCGGCGGGCGATTCGGGGACCAGCACCGCGACCCGCTGTTCGGACAGGGTGCCTTCGCCGCCCTCCGGCGTCGCACGGATGGCGAGGTCGTGCTGCCCGGCCGGCAGCGGCGTCTCGAGGGCTATGGCCCAGTCGCCGGTAGGGCTCGCGGTGGCGGACGCCACGGGCTCCTCGCCCGAAAGGATCTCGATCCGGTCGCCCGGCCCGGCGACGCCGGCGATCACGGCATCCCCGGTCGGCTCCACCCGGACCACGTCGAAGGTGGGGACGGTCGCGGCCGTCTGGATCTCGACGCCCGCCGGAGCCGGCGCCGGCCCGCCGGCCGGCTCCACCTCGACGTCGGCGGACGGATCGACCGCGGCAACGACGGTGCGAGGCTCGTCCGCGGCCTCGACCGGCGACGCGCTCCCGGCGGATTCCGCAGGCTGCGGCGCCGCGCTCTCCTCGCCAGCCTCGGGCGAGACCGCCACCGGCGCGGCGGCGACCTCGGCCTCGCCCGGTTCCTCAGAGTCAGTATCGGCAGCCGCCTCGACCTCGGCGACCGGCGCGGCGGCCTCCGATTCGGGAGCCGCTTCGCTCACGACCGCCGCCGGCTGCCCGGGCGCGGGCTCCGGCACCAGCGGCTCGGCCTGCTCCGCCACGGTCACGTCGGCGTCGGGTTCGGGCGCAGGCTCGGCCGCGGCGATGGGCGGCTCGGCCGGCGGCTCGGCGGCCCCGGCCGTGGTGGCCGCGGGCTCAGCCTCGGGGCGGCTCCCGGCCGAATCGGCCGATGCGGAAGGCGCATCCCGGGAGGGAGCCGCGGGCGTCGTCGTGTCGCTCGCAACATTGCCGCCGTCCGGAGCGGGCGCGTCGGCCGGGCCGCGGGCAGCGGTCTCGGCATCCCCGACCGGGGCGGGCGCGACTGCGCTTGCCGGCGGCGGGGGCGGCGGTGCCGGCGTCGGCTCGGCCTCGGCCTCGGCGACCGATTCGTCGCCGCTCGCCGGCGGCGCGGCGTTCACGGCGGTCGAATCGGCCTCCCGGCGCAGCCGGACGTCCTCGTACATCAGGTAGCCGAGGCCACCCAGGATCACGAGAAGCACGAGCCAGCCGACGAAGCGCCGCATTATCATCTCCCGATCGGGCCGCAGGGCGGCATTTAATCCCGGTTCCACCGGGGCGACAAGGTTCGCCCCGGCTTGACGCCCGGCACGCTGCAATGCGACATGACGGCAATGGCTGAACTAAGAAGCATTTGCGTCTATTGCGGGTCGAATGCGGGCAATGCGCCCGAATATGCCGAGGCTGCGGAGCGGCTGGGGCGCGACATGGCGGCAGCAGGCGTCCGGCTCGTCTATGGCGGCGGGTCCATCGGGCTGATGGGAATCGTCGCCCGTGCAGTGATGGACAATGGCGGTCAGGCGACCGGCATCATCCCCCAGTTCCTCAAGGACCGCGAGGTCATGCTGGAGGAGGTGTCCGAGCTCATCGTCACCGCCGACATGCATGAGCGCAAGCGCATCATGTTCGAGCGGTCCGACGCCTTCGTCGCCCTGCCCGGCGGCATCGGCACGCTCGAGGAAGTCATCGAGGTGATGACCTGGGCGCAGCTCGAGCAGCACGCCAAGCCGATCCTCATCGCCAACATCAACGGCTTCTGGGACCCGCTGGTCGAGGTCTTCGGCCGGATGACCGACGACGGCTTCCTGCACAAGGCCTTCCTCGGCGACCACATCGCGCTGCCCGTCCGCTTCTGCGGCAATGGCGACGCAATCGTGCGGACCCTCCAGGCCGCGGTCGCGGACGTGCCGCGCCACCAGCTCGAGGACGAGTGCATCCGCTCGATGTAGCCGGGACGCGCGCCTCGCCGCGCGCCTCCCGCCGTCGGGTCAGGCCGCCGCCTTCGCGCCCTCCTCGGCGAGCCGGGCGAGGATGATCAGGAGCGCCGCGGTGCCCTTGAGGCGCTTCGCGGGATCCTCGAAATCGCGCATCACGAACACCCGGTGGTCGGGCCGCACCTTGGCGAGCGAGCCCTCGCGCGCGATCCATGCCATGAGCGCGGCCGGATTCGGGAAGGTGCCGCCGCGGAAGGCGATGACAACGCCCTTCGGGCCGGCATCGACCTTCTCGACGTTCGCGCGGCGGCAGAGACCCTTGATCGCGACCAGCTCGAGCAGGTGCCGCACCTCGTCCGGGAGCGACCCGAAGCGGTCGATGAGCTCGGCGGCGAACGCCTCGATGTCCGCCTGCTCCCGAAGGTCCGCGAGGCGGCGGTAGAGGCCGAGGCGGAGCTGGAGGTCGGAGACGTAGGATTCCGGGATCATCACCGCGGTGCCGATGGTGATCTGCGGCGACCACTCGTCGCCGTCGCGCTCGGGCTCCCCGGTCTTGAGCGAGGCGACCGCCTCCTCCAGCATCTGCTGGTAGAGCTCGTAGCCGACCTCCTTGATGTGGCCGGACTGCTCCTCGCCGAGGAGGTTGCCGGCGCCGCGGATGTCGAGGTCGTGGCTGGCGAGCTGGAAGCCGGCGCCGAGCGTGTCGAGCGACTGCAGCACCTTCAGCCGCCGTTCCGCCATCGGCGTCAGCGTCTTCTCCGCCGGCACGGTGAACAGCGCATAGGCGCGCTGCTTCGAGCGGCCGACGCGGCCGCGGAGCTGGTAGAGCTGGGCCAGCCCGAACATGTCGGCGCGGTGGACGACGAGGGTGTTGGCGGTCGGGATGTCGAGCCCGGATTCGACGATCGAGGTCGAAAGGAGGACGTCGTAGGCGCCCTCGTAGAAGGCGTTCATGATGTCCTCGAGCTCGCCCGGCGCCATCTGGCCATGGGCGACCGCGACCTTCAGCTCCGGCACGGATTCGGCGAGGAACGCCTTCTGCGAATCGAGGTCGGCGATGCGCGGGCAGACGTAGAAGCTCTGCCCGCCCCGGTACCTCTCGCGAAGCAGGGCCTCGCGCACCACCAGCCCGTCGAACGGGGTGATGAACGTGCGTACCGCCAGCCGGTCGACCGGCGGCGTGGTGATCAGCGACAGCTCGCGCACCCCCGTCAGCGCCAACTGGAGCGTCCGCGGAATCGGCGTCGCCGACAGCGTCAGGACATGCACGTCGGCCTTCAGCTCCTTGAGCCGCTCCTTGTGCTTGACGCCGAAATGCTGCTCCTCGTCGACGATCAGCAGCGCGAGGTCGCGGAACCTGATCGACTTCGAGAGCAGCGCGTGGGTGCCGACGACGATGTCGACCGAGCCGTCGGCGAGGCCGGCCTTGACCGCCGCGAGCTCCTTGGCGCCGACGAGGCGCGAGGCGTGCGCCACGCGGACCGGGAGGCCGGCGAAGCGCGCCGCGAAGGTCTTATAGTGCTGGCGGGCGAGAAGCGTGGTCGGCACCACGACCGCCACCTGCCGGCCGGTGAGCGCGGCGACGAAGGCCGCCCGGAGCGCGACCTCGGTCTTGCCGAAGCCGACGTCGCCGCAGACCAGGCGGTCCATCGGCCGGCCGGCCGCGAGGTCGTCGATCACCGCCTCGATCGCGGTGTGCTGGTCCTCGGTCTCCTCGAACGGGAATCGCGCGGCGAACTCGTCGTAGAGCCCCTCCGGCGGGGTGAGCTCCGGCGCCGCCTTGGTGAGCCGCTGGGCCGCGACCTTCATCAGCGCCTCGGCCATGTCGCGGATGCGCTTCTTCATCCGCGCCTTGCGCGTCTGCCAGCCGAGCCCGCCGAGCTTGTCGAGCTGCACCTCGGTGTCGCCCGAGCCGTAGCGCGACAGGAGCTCGATGTTCTCGACCGGGAGATAGACGCGGTCGCCGCCCTGGTAGGTGATCTCGAGGCAGTCGTGCGGCGCGCCGGCGGCCTCGATCGTGCGGAGGCCCGTGAACCGCCCGATGCCGTGGTCGATGTGGACCACGAGGTCACCCTCGGCGAGGCTGGTCGCGTCCGAGATGAAGTCCGAGGCGCGCCGCTTCGAGGGCGCCCGCACGAGGCGGTCGCCGAGGATGTCCTGCTCGCCGATGACGGCGAGGTCGGCGGTCTCGAATCCCGCCTCGAGGCCGAGCACCGCCATGGCGACCATGTGCGGACCGAGCGCCTCCGCCTCCGGCCACGTCGCGACCGGCTTCAGCCGCACCATGCCGTGGTCGACGAGGACCTGCCCGGTGCGGTCGCGCGAGCCTTCGCTCCAGCCCGCGACGATCACCCGCTTGCCGGCCTTCTCGACCGTCTCGATGTGGCGGATCACGGCGTCGAAGACGTTGACGTCGCCGGCGCCGCGCTCCGCGGCGAAGGTGCGGCCCTGCCGGCCGCCCATGTCGATGACGCCGGGCGCCTCGGGCTGCGCGAACGGCGAGATGCGGGCGACCGGCAGGCCGGAGAGCCGTTCCGGCCACTCGTTCCGGGTCAGGTAGAGGTTGGCGGGAGGCAGCGGCTTGTAGGGCACCGAGCTCGCGATGCCCTTCCCCTCCATCGCCTCGACCCGGGCCGCGTAGTGGTCGGCGATCTGCTCGAGCCGCTCCGCGATCGCCTCGTCGACCAGGTGGTCGAGCACGATCGGGGCCTCGCCGACATGGTCGAACAGGGTCTCGAGGCCCTCGGCGAACAGCGGCAGCCAGTGCTCCATCCCGACATAGCGCCGCCCTTCGCTCGCCGACTGGTAGAGAAGGTCGTCGCGGGTCGCGGCGCCGAACAGCGCCACGTAGCGCTCCCGGAAGCGGGTGATCGAGTCCGGCGTCAGCAGCATCTCGTTGGCGGGCACGAGATCGATGCGCTTCCGGGGCGTGGTGCTCCGCTGCGTGTCTGCGTCGAAGCCGCGGATGGTCTCGAGCGTGTCGCCGAAGAAATCGAGCCGGACCGGCTCGTCGGCGCCGGCGGGGAAGAGGTCGAGTATGCCGCCGCGGACGGCGTACTCGCCGGTCTCGCGGACGGTGGCGCTCCGCAGGAACCCGTTCCGCTCCAGCCACCGGACGATCTCGTCCATCGGCTTCAGCGTGCCGGCGATCACCGAGAGGGAGCCGTCGAAGACGAAGGTGCGCTCCGGCACCCGCTGGAGGATCGCATTGACCGTGGTCATCACGATCTGCGGCCTCCGGGCGGTGCCGTGGAGCGCGGACAGCGTCGCCATGCGGGTGGCGACGACGGCGGGGTTGGGCGAGGCGCGATCGTAGGGCACGCAGTCCCAGGCAGGAAAGTCGAGCACCTCGACCGACGGCGCGAAGAAGCGGATGCCGCGCTCGACCTCGGCGAGGCGCTGGCCGTCGCGGGCGACGAACACGATCCGCTCGCTGTTGCCGCGGGCGAGCTCGCCCAGCACCTTGCCGACCATCCCGTCCGGGATCGAGGCGAAGGTCACGGTCTCGCGGGATTTGAGCGCCGGGGGCGCTCCGGGCTTGAGGGTGGCCATGTCAGCGGGTTCCGTGGAAGGCGAGGATGCGGTCGAGCATGGGCGATCGCGCCTCGGGCGGTACCGGCGCGGCGCCGGTCACCCAGGCGAGGACGTCGTGGTCGGGAATCTCGAGGACGTGCTCGAACGCGACGATGTCCTCGAGCGTGAAGGTCTCGATCTCGGCATCGGCGAAGCGGCCCATGATGATGTCGGTCTCGCGGATGCCGCGATGCCATGCCCGGAAGCGAAGCCGTCGCCGCCGCGTCTCGATGTCGAGGTCCGTCACCCGTCCGATCCCGTCCTGCCAATACCGGTGCGGCGCCGGGCCGATTGAGGACCGTCGCTCGCCGCACCCATATAGCGATGGGCCGTGGCGATGTCAGCGGCTGTCAGCAGGCGGCCGGCGATCCGGCCGTTTGCGCGCGACTACGCGTCCCAGTCCGGGGCGAGGCCGCCGAAATCGGCGATCCGGTGCCGACGCGCGGCGCCGAGCGCCGAGATCGCCGCCATCTCCTCGTCCGACAGCGCGAAGCCGAAGACGTCGAGGTTCTCGCGAATGCGCGCCGGGCTGGCGCTCTTGGGGATGGCGACGACGCCGGGCTGCTGGACCTCCCAGCGGAGGACGACCTGGGCCGGCGTCCGGGCGTGGCGGGCGGCGATGGTCCCGATCACCGGATCGTCGAGCACCCGCCGGCGGCCGAGCGGCGAATAGGCGGTGAAGGCCATGCCCCATTCGCGGCAGGCGGCGATCAGCGCATCCTGCGGGAGGTAGGGATGGTACTCGCACTGGTTGGTCACGAGCGGCGCGTCGGTCGCCGCCCAGGCGTCGCGGAGCAGCGCCGTGGTGAAGTTCGACACGCCGATGTGCCGGGCGGCGCCGCGGGCCCGCGCGTGGTTGAGGGAAGCGATGCAGTCGGCCATCGGCAGGTCGCGGCTCGGCCAGTGGATCAGCACGAGATCGACCTCGCCGATGCCGAGCTGGTCGAGGCTCCGGTCGAGCGTGCGCTGGAAGGCGCGATCCTCGAGATCCTGCGGCATCACCTTGGTCGTGACGAACACCTCCTCGCGCGGCACGCCCGCGGCGCGAAGCCCCTCCCCCACCCGGTCCTCGTTGCCGTAGGCCGCGGCGGTATCGATGTGGCGGTAGCCGGCCCGAAGCGCCTCGGCGACCGCGCTCGCGCACGCTTCGCCCGTGAGGCGCCACGTGCCGAAGCCGATCGCCGGAATGCGTGCGCCGTGCGCCTCGACGATGTGCATCACCATAACGCCTCGCTATCCTTGGCCGGTTCTGAAGGAGCACGTGGCGGCGATGATCGAGCCCACGGACTCCTCATGCTGCCGACCTTTGCACGAGAAAGTCCGACGGGCCTATCCCCCTCGCCCGTCCCTCTTGCCGCCCGGGCGGGGGACCGATCCGCCGCTTCACGGAAGGGAACCCGGACAGGACGACCCGGTACCGCCGCTACTGCGCCGTCTTGAGGACGACGCAGGCGGCGCCGGCCGCCTTTAGCCGCTGGCAGATGTCGCCGGCCTCGTCCCGCGTTCCGGCCGGCACGCGGAGCTGGTACATCGCGGCGCTCCCGCGGCTCCGGTTGACCGCCCGGACCACCATCGGCGGCTGACCGCCGAGGATGTCGCCGTGGCGGACCTGGAGCGCGGCATAGCTCGCCATTGCCCGGTTGAGCGAGAAATTGCCGGCGACCTGCACGCCCCACGGCGCCCAGTCGGCCTTGGGGTAGTCGGCGACCACGGCCATGCCGGCGCCGGCCTTGCCGATCAGCGCCACCACGCCGAGGCAGGTGCCGGGCGGGCGCTCGTCGGGCGGCAAC
>Ga0182738_1001023_pt1 | contig 36554 bp, 27 predicted proteins | sample eDN5th30CBELigMG_FD_128876 | JGI IMG/M metagenome (GOLD analysis project Ga0182738, IMG submission 128876) | Enriched Miracle-Growth compost microbial communities from Emeryville, California, USA - eDNA 5th pass 30_C BE-Lig MG (version 2)... ...
GAGAGAGAGAGCTTTTACAAAACAACAACAGCAAAAGAAGAAATTCTCCAAATCTCAATTTAATTCAATATTATAGAAATGATTGTAACAATTATGAAAAATATTAAATAGAAAATTAGAGAAAAGTGCATTATTTTCTTGCCAAATATCCACTTACATTTCCTTCCGAATAACACCAGCGACAAAAGAAATCCAATTATTGCAAAAATAATCAAACCAACAAGCAGATTAGACAAGACATTCACTCGACTCGAAAAGTCGTACAGGTTCAGCTTGACACAACCAGATAGTGACTGAATCAACAAAGCAATCCCAAATCCCACCAAAAGATTAAAAATCTTTCCTGAGAAAACTCCTGTAACAGCTAATTTTCCATGCCCTGATTTGCTAATAACATAATCAATAAAAAAGTTATCAAAGGAATTTCCCCAAGCAATCATCGTCAAGCTCAAGTAGGTCAAGGGAAGACCACTTATTAACGTCAATAATGACAAGAAATCCATAAAACAAGTCACAATCAGGCTCAACCAGAAAGCTGCGACAACAAATGTAGCTCCTGCAAATCTTCCAGGGTGATTTTCTATCAAGCTGTGATTTCTTCCAGAAATAAAAATCAAGAGGGAAACTGGAACTGTAATTGAAAAATAAATGAGCCAGAAATACCAATTCTGCCCCATTGCTCCGAGAAATCCGAGCTGCCACAAAACAAAAGCTCCCCCAAAAAATGGTGTCACCATTGCTCGAGCCACATTCCAATTGTCTTCTTCAAATGGTGGCATAGTGAGGTCTCGAATAAAGAAGAAGGGAGCATTAATTACTTTCATAAATCTTCTCCAAAATGTCCATTTTAACCGCTGTTCAATCTCATCAATTTCATTCAACGTTATCTCTCCAGAATCGTCTTCATTGTCACGTAATCTCAAAACATGGACTGATTTACCTCTGATAAGTGGCTCCATTTGCTTCAAAGGAGGCTTTCTTATTCGAGCAGGATGAAAAATATTATCCAAAACTCCTTCACTGCATGCTTTTAGCCCACTTGTTTTCATAAAATCCATCTTGATACTTAACAGTCTTTCTCCAACTGTCTCAACTGGCTCCTTTCCTTTCTGTTCTTGCTTCAAAACATAGAGAAAATATGTGATGTAAATCACAAAAAATCCCAACGTCAAAACTAGAGTTATTGTGTCCATTATCGATAACATAATAAAATATCCCACAGCAATTAAAAGAAAACCGATATCCCTTTTTACTCCGCCAGCATTTACTTCAATCTCTCCTGCTCCCTGTATACAACGTGCAAGGACACAAGTAATGGTAAATAAAGTGGCTCCAAACAAAGCTCCAATTGCAATTTGGATTCCACCTTCCTTCCCTCCAGCGGAAAGACCTGCAATCACATCGGTCGCCCCATTTGCAAAAGCCACCAAAGTTACCCCCGCTAAAGTTTCAGACATTTTTAATTTGTCACTTATTGCTTCAAGAGAGGGAGCGAGATACCTGTCTGCAGTCGTCTTCAGCAAATTAAAAATCACAAAAACAAATATGACCGACAAAAGAATCGTGATCGGGATATCTTGACCCAAAGTGCAATAATAGAAATCAATGAAGTTCAAGTATTTTGTGTGATTTTCACAATGTAGTTGAACATACTCACATGGGTTGTGTGAGCTAGCTATAGCTTCTTGTGTGCATGAAAATACAAATGTCTTTTCACTTACCATTTTGTCAAAAACAATTTTATAAATTTTTCTTGAGATGAATTGATATAAAAAGTATCAAAACATCACCCCTAATTCAATATTTTGGAAAATTCTCTTTATTTCGGGGTTAGTTTAATTTAAAAGATTCGCGCGAGTCCCGATCTAAATCTAAAATGATCACCTCAATCTACAGTAATTTAGTTCTTGAAACCTCATGATATACAAATATAGATAGATACTTGTATTAAACATTCTTAGAAAGAAATACACTCAACATCTGAATTATTTAGAGGACAGAGATCAGAGTAACAGCGATAATGAAAACAGAGTAGAAGCTTAGGACAAAGACCATCATTTTTTTGTTGAAACCCCATTTACTTATTCTTGCAATGAAAAGCGTTAAGGCTAAGCAGATCAAGAGCGAAAACAGCAAAACCACTGTTAATAAGCTCGAGAGGAAGTTGCCACTGAAATCATAAATATTGGGATAGACTGTTCCAATAAAAGACCTTCGAAGCATTGCTCCACCTATTCCCACAAGTACATTAAACATTTGACCAGCATAGAGCCCAGTTATTGCCATTTTTCCATGCCCAGCCTTACAAATTACATAGTCAATGAAGAAGTCATCCAATGAGTTTCCCCACGCTACCATCGTCAGACTCAAATATTCTAAAGGTAGTGCGCTTGCAACTGTAAGCAAAGACAAAAAATCCAGAAAAAGATTCGCAAGAAAGGTGAGCCACATCGCAGAGACCACAAATGTAAACATTGCAAACTTCCCAGCGTGTGATGTCACCAAGTTTTCGTTCCTTCCCCTCCAAAGAATCCACAATGTGGGCACTCCACAAATCACAACCAAGGCTAGCCATAGTAACCATTTTCCTTGCATCTTCTCCAAAATATCAAATTGCCAAAGGACGAATAGAACACCAAGAAAAGGTGCGCAAATAGCTTTCCAAAAATTCCAATGCTTTTCTTCAAAAGGAAGCATTGTCAAATCTCTTATAAACAAAAATGGCTTATTATACATCTTTTTGATTCTTCCAAAACGTGTGCTTTCATCGTCCTCTTCTTCTAAAACTAACTCAGATTCCTCATTGATCATTGGAGATTCAAGATTAAATGCAAGTGGAATCGCACTGCGCGGTTCATCCGAAGGTCGTTGTCGTGACAGATCAAAGGACTTGATTCTGTGTAACTTCTTCTTGATTGATGACTTACTCAACATTGGTGTACTGTCTGAAAGCTCAGGCAGTCTTTCGCTTTCAATCTTTCCAGAAGCTTCCAGGAAATCACGTCTTATCTTCAAGAATTGTTCCTTCACAGTTTCCTTGGGAGCTCGCTTCTTTCTCTCTTGATAAACCACATAGCAAAAGTAAAGCCCGTAAATCACAAAAAATCCACAGGCAAGAATTGGTGTTATCTTGTTGATAGCCGCCAAAAACAAGAAGTAGCAGACACCAGCAACCAAAAATGATATATCTCGCTTTATACTTCCAGAATCGCTCTGGATAAAGCCTGTTGCTTGGATACACCTTGCAAGGACACAAGTGATTGTGAACAGACACCCACCAAATATCGCTCCAATTGCAATTTGAACTCCTCCGCTTTCTTTTCCTCCGGCGACGATCCCAGCTATCACATCACAAGCTCCATTTGCTAATGCTACAAGTGTCACACCAGCTATTGTCTCGGACATCTTGAGTTTTTCACTCAGTACTTCAAGAGAAGGTGCCAAATACCGATCCGCAGTTGTCCCCAACATATTGAAAACAAACATCACAAATAGTATCGTCAGCAACACAAGTAAAGGAACACTTTGATCCAGAGTACAATAATAAAAGTCAAAGAAATCAAGAAACTTGTATTGTTCACTACAGTATTGCTGAACATAGCCACATACATCTGTTGCTTGATTTATTAGCTCTTTTGAGCACATTTGGACTATCTCCGCAACCATCTCAGTTTGAATTTTAGAAACCCTTTGAGGATAAAATAAATTTTTATTTCGCAAAAATTGAAATTTATCTCCGAGTTTCAGGAATTTTTTTCAAAATTCGATTTTCCTTAAACGACTAAATTGCCACTCCCGCAATTGAACTAAATTAAATAAAATCCTTTAACATTCGAAATTTCAACATTTTTCTCTTTTTCTATTTCAAGAATTCTTGTTTAACTTTGAATAGTTACCGTCAACAGAGGATTATTTTCAGAGACTTACTAGTTTCATCTCTCACTAATTATTCATCTTTATAGATCAAAACTTTATTTAAGCCATCGCTGCTACGGACACCACGATACATACCAGGACAATTGAAGGGGAGTTCAGCATTTCCAAATCGATCAACAGCGATCAAGCCACCATCTCCTCCAATTTCAACAAGCTTTTTCATTACTACTTCTTCGCATGCATTCTTTAAAGATTCATTTTTGTAGTCCATTATTGCATGAACATCATAGGCAGTCACTGATCGAATAAACAACTCTCCATGGCCAGTGCAGCTAACAGCACATGTTCTGTTATTTGCATATGTGCCTGCTCCAATGATTGGAGAGTCACCTATACGCCCATATTTCTTGTTTGTCATGCCTCCTGTGCTTGTTGCAGCAGCAACGTTTCCTTTTGAATCACAAGCCACTGCTCCAACAGTACCAAACTTCTTTTCTACCTTTATGACCTCATCCTCTTTAGCTTCTCCTTTCTTCTCAGTTTGAGAGTGATCAAGAGCAACCTTTTCAGAATCCTTGATTGCTATCCATTGATCATAGCGAAATTGGGAATAGAAATACCCATCAGACTCAAACTTCAAGCCTTGCTTCTTGGCAAACTCAACTGCTCCTTGGCCACTCAAAAAGACGTGATCACTATTTCTCATCACCTCATTGGCAAGGAGAATTGGATTTCGAACATTTCTAACTCCAGCAACAGCTCCTGCTGAACGGTCAATTCCATCCATAATGGAGGCATCCATCTCTTGAACTCCATCCTTTGAAAAAACTGAACCTCTTCCAGCATTAAATAAAGGGAAGTCTTCTAGCTCAATGACAGCTGCCTTTGCAGCATCAACTGCACTTCCACCTTGTTCAAGGATGGCATAGCCAGCATCTAAAGCAACTTGTAATGCTCCGAGGTATTCTTGCTCCTTCTCAGGTGTCATATTCTCTCGCAAAATAACACCCGCACCTCCATGAATTGCGATCGTATATTTCTGCATCGGGAGAAATCTTTTAACTTTATTTATTTAAAAATCTTTCAAATTATAATTCTGCGAATCATTTAGAAAAATATAAAAACTACCTACGTCAGTCACACTGAATCTAAGATGAAACTAAAAATTGGGACCTTTGAAGAATTGCTTATATACAACAAAAAAAAACCTATCATCAAGATTTCATAATTATTAAAAAAAATTCGCCCTTAATAATCAATAATATCATCGTAAATTTGGAGAAGTCGTTCATCAATTAATGTTTTATCATGTTTATTTTTGGTGTTTTCATATGATAGCATAACCAAATCATTCCTTCGTCTTTCACTGATAAATCTTGTCTCTCTTAAATGTGAAATAGACTTTGAAGCTTTGGGATCAACTGGCTGGTCAGGATTTATTGCCAACTCTGGTTTGGGAAGCGAGTCAAATAATACCAGTTGCTCGTGCTCTAAAAGCAACAACTTCATTTTATCGACCTCTCTGAACTTTTTAAAGACGTTGAAAATATCAAGTCTCTCCTCAATTCTTCGAATTCCTTCATTTAAAAGCTGGAACTTTTCTTTTATGCTAGCGTTTCTCCAGAAATATGATCGTAAATATTCCCAGAAAGTGATGTTTATTCGAACAGAGTCGCGAACCAATTTATCTGTAAGCTTCGTTGCTCTTTCCTTCACTTCTGCTCTTCGAATCCCTTCACGAGTCTTGGGGCTGAAGGCCTCATCCACGCTATCTGCTTCATTCATTGATTCGTTATCAGCAACCTGTTCCAATATTTTTTCAAATTTTCTTGTTGTAAACCTTGTACTCTTACGAACGCTCTCTTTTCTAGCCTGAGCTTTGTTTTTTTCGTTTTGTTCAATAATTAAATTTTCTAATGCAAGATTCATTTCACTTGGACTGTTTGTCTCATAACGGTCAAGCATTTTTCTGGTTGGTTTTGGAGATTTAATTTGTTCTTGTAAACTGGCTTGATGTGAACTAATATCAAACTGACTTGAATCATCTCCTCTAGGCGGGAACAAGAGATTTGTTAATCTTAAACTGCTCTTCGGCAATTCTCTCTCATAAAATGAAGCAGATTTATCAAAGTCTTGTCTTTCAGAGTCAGCTATCTTGTCATCCAAAGCGCCGATCGAGGATGGAGAAGACCTAGGGGTTCAATTATTATTATTTTTTAATATAAAGAAATAATTACAGTTTGGGAGCAAATGTGGTTTTTTTAGTCTCCCCAACAACTGAGCTTGTTTTTTTATTCTTCCTTTGAATCGCTCTGTTATTAACTAGAACTTCTTGTTTCTTTGTCTCATTAGGCGAGACATCTCTTGGAGAAGGCTGGACCGATTTTGAGAGATCAATGTCACTCATCTCAATATGCAAATGTCCCTTTTTTTTTGGCACTTAAAGTCGGACTTGGAATTTGAATTGCACTCAGAGTTGGACTTCGCTTCATTTGAGTGGCTTGCCTTTGGAGAATCTTTCCCATTTTAGAGTTTGCTCTCTTCAACTCTTTATTATTTGCTTCTTCCACTTGTTTCAGTGTCTTTATGTCAAAAAGATCATTGATTAAGCTTTCATAAAATTTTATGTTGGAGTATGGGTATAAAATTATTGCAGCAGCAATAAAAACCGCCGCAGTTAGACCATTCACTTCAGCAAGTATCTCAGAAATTTTGGTATATGATCTTTCATAATATGTTGTAATTTTTCCAACACGAACAACCAAATTTAATACTGCTCCCATGTCTTGGCGAAAGTTGAGATTCTCAACAGTTTTGTCAAAACTCACAAAGCTCAGGTTATTCTCTTCTTCTGTCAGCCAGCCAACATCTGACTTCATTTTAAGATGATTGAGCCATAAAGTTAATTCTTTATAATAGGGATAGGTTGTTGAGGTAAACGTACTGTCACGATAATTAATATTGGGATCAGTATAGTTCTTGGGGTCAATTGCAATATTTGTAAAATATACTGCAAAGAACCCTCCTCCCAGATAATAAGTTAGCTCCTCTTTAGAAACACACTTGTCTGGGTTTGCGGTTGTGCTATTGTCACACGCTTTTATTGAGCCTCTTACATACTCATAAATTGGAGATTCAAAAACCCCCTGAATTCGAAGCTCTTCCAATGCAGACTGTTTCTCTTTAATACAATATAATTTATTCAGCTCAATATCCACAAATTTATGTCCAAGCTTTCCATAATGATCAGTGGTGCATGGTTCCGTCTCAAGAGGGGTGGTCGACCAAATTTCATTCACACTTCCATCAGAATTTGTCTCCCTTCTTAATTGAACATGATCAACCTGCACTGTGTAAATTCTTTCATCAATATAATGAGCAAAGGTTTCTGGGTGTTGCACTCCAAAACCAAAAGCAAAGGTGTCTGGCTCAATAATGATTTCGTCAGGATTCTCGCTAAATGCTTGAGAAGTGATAGTTTTGGGATTTCGTTTCTTAAACATGTCTTGACTGTAGAAATAAGCAGCCCAAACAACAAAACCAAAAACAATAAAAGAAAAAATAGCTCCGATAAATGACTTGGATTTATCTCTCCCATTAAAGTTTAAAGCCACAGGCTTGCCAAACAGATCAACTCTATTGACCATCAAATCCAACATTGCTGAATAACTAAACATTCAGTTTTAATATTTAAAGTTTCTATTATAGAAAATTTGCTTTAACTTTGAAATTAAGGATAAGCTGCACGGGACAATAAATCTTTTTAAATTTTATTAACACCAACCAAACAAAACATTTTTCGAAAACTCCCTCTTCTTGGAAAGCTCTTTTTTTAACCTTACAAGAAACTCCTCTTTCCATCCTGAGCAGAGAATCTATCCAAAAGAGAATTTTCTCGTCCTCTTTCAAGACCCAAAAATAATAGCTCAAGCCAATCAGCGCTAAAACTATTTATCGATTAATACAAAAATCCAAACATTCATAAATTTTAATTTTTCATAATAAAATGCTTCAGGTTAAATCTGTTCCACTTTTGATTGTTGAATTAAATTTTAAAATCCTGACAGAGCTCTTCCCTCTTCTTTTGCCATCATTCAACTCTCCAAGTCCCTCGCTTCTACTAGTTTCCTCAACCCATCACCTGAACCAGGATTCTATCACGAATCACATTCAATACAGCCATTTCATACGGACTTTTTTTGTTTTATTTTTGTGTTTAATAAACTCAGCGAGAGCGCGATTTTATTTAATTTGTCATTATACTGCAGAATTAAAACCTCTATTCTTATATAAAAACAGTTTTAATATGGATCATTCTCAATCACACAGCGGTTTTGTTATTCAAGCCATTCTCTCCCATCAATAAAAAGAGATAAACTGCTGTCTTCCCGAAAAGCTAATCCGCCTTTTTCTTGTTGGAACCTCAAAAGCTAGTGACTAGAATCATCATCATCTTCACCATTTTCCAAGGGAAAACGAGGTTTAATCCTCAAAATTTTCTATAATGTCTTTGAGACATGTAGTGTTTCAAGGATTGCCTTCTCTCTGATCTAACCTTATATGTTCTTTTTCATTTTCTCATTCTTTGATCAGCCACAACTGTCATCAAATTAATGATTTATTTCCAGCCAAAGTGCATCACTGGATTAAACCTTTTAAATTAAATTTTATGTGCTCTTGGAGTACATCACATCTCATAGTTTATAGCATCATCATTCTTCGACTTTCAACAAACATTTCTCCACTTTTTCCAGGATTGTCTCTCTTCAAAATTATAAGGTCCTTTGATTTAGCCTTTCCTTACTTAGTGTGATCTTTGTTCTGAATTTATTTCGATCTTGAAACTAAACCCTCAGCTCCCATCAAAAGTGAACCCTTGGAATTATTTTTAATCAGATCACCACTGAAAAGAAACTCTCTTCTTTGGACCAAATAATGACTCCATAATTAGCTCTGTATAAAATGTCATTTTTTGCTAAATGCATCAAACACTCTGGCTGGAGACAATTTAATTCGATATCATAATAAATTAATCTCAGGCGGGAAAGGAAAAAAGAAATAAACTCCTTAAAGTGGACTACACTCGCTGTTCCTTTGGATTGAGAGAGGACGGTCTTCTGTCTTCTGTCTCAAGATTTCTATTTGCCTTTATCTTCGAAAAGCTAATTTTGTCAATTGAGCAGGAATTTTTTTATGTTACACAGAAAACGTTCAGGAAATTTCTCTCAGTAAGATCAGAGAATTTCTCTCGAACGCTGGCAAAAGATCAAAGTTGATGCTCGGGACTCATGGATATTTTGTTTTGTCTTTTCTTCGCAATCTTTCCTTGGATTATTGAATTCCTAACTTCATCAGGGAGAAAGTATGATAGTATTTTCAGATTGATGATCCAGAATTCTGTTTCTTCTCGAATTATAAAATCATTTACTATGGATTGCAAAATCATATTTCTCTTCTTCAATTCATGATCCTAAGAGGACACATTTTCTTCATGATATTCTTCTGTAAATACAAAGAGGGGTATGTATGCGTCAAAAGATAGTCAACAGCATTATGTTGAGGCAAATTTTCAGCCAAAGGAATTTTCGAAAAAGAACGAATGAAGTCAAATTTTCTAGAATTGCATTTCATTTATTTCATTCTGTATCATTGATTCACAAGAATGGAATCTTCTTGGAAACCATCAAAAACTCATCATTTACTATTTAATCAGGCTTACTTCATTCCCTTCGTTTGGTGGTATAAAATTGAAACGAAACTTACAAAGTATTTGATGAATAACAAAATTTAAATTTATTAATTTGTCTTTTCATCTAATCTTTTTTCCATTTTCTTTTCGAAAACTGAACCTGACCTTTTAAGGACCTGCCTTCTCAAAATTTATAATACATATCTAATACAACTAAAAACATTCCTATAAAACTTTCATCATGCAAACTGTCCACAAAGTCGGAGATGCTATCAACAGAGGCGTCCACAGAGTTCAAGAGAATCTTCATGCTGATCAACAAAGACCTGATGTCGGAGCTGAAAAGGTTGGAAACAGAGTTCAAGAAACCGTTCAAGAAGGAATGCACAAAATCTCTGACACTGTCAACCAACATGAAACCATTGGACAAAAAGTTGATCGTGCTGTCAATTCCATGACAAACCAACCTTAAATTCAGGTTGATTGAATAAGTTAAATGAATATGGCAAAAACGTATGTTTATATAAAGATTTAAGTTTATATTCTGCCAAGTGTCTATCTAAATGACTGTAAAATAGTTCACTAATCCCAAAAATATCTCTTCATAGAATTTATTTGAACTGAAAGATTGAGAAGTTATTTTTCCAACAACTAGCTTACATCAACAATTTCTTCAGAGAAAGTTAAATTCTTCTTCATTTTGTTCAAAAAAAGAAATCAAATCTTCAACTTGGATTCTATCCATCTCAATGTTCAGATCTCCTCTTTGATGCATGGAACGGAAGACTAAATATGTTTTACTGGAAAACTCTAATTATAAACCAATTTAATTTCCTCATAGAGTCGTTGTTGACCTTCATCAATGTTAGAGAACCTTGATTTATTTGGAAAGAAGGTGGAGTTCAAGTTTAATGGAAAAGGCACTCATAAATCCATTATTGGAGGATTGTCAACATTAATTCTTGTCATTATCTTTGTCCTTGCTTTAATGTATTTCGGCCAAGATATCATTCTCAGGAGAGCTCCAAAAACTGTCATGTCAAACCTCGTTACCGAGAGTCCTGAAGAGGTCCTCATCTCACCAAGCACTTTTAACTTTGCTTTTGGGCTACAGAATCCAGAAAACTTCATTCCATTCATGGATGAGAATGTATATACTGTTCAAGTTACATACAATAGAGTGAAAAAAGAGGTACAATCTGACGAGTCGATAAAGGCTGTCATTACCCAGGTATCTCTTGAGACAGAAAAATGTACTTTACAGCATTTTGGAGATGCATCATCTCAATTCTCGAAACTCCAGCTTAACCAACTTTATTGTCTCAAGAATTCCCAAGCAAACTTGGATTCTCTCACAGTACGAGGAGATAAGGATTCTTCTATCTATGAGTTCATCAATGTCGAACTCACCGAGTGTGATGATCAAGACAATTCAATGTCTTGCGCACCAAAAGCATCTAGAGATCAACTCTTGAAAAATGGAATTTTCAATCTTTACTTTACCAATATGGCAATTGACCCCAAAAATTATGAACAGCCCAATAGAAGCTACAAAGCTAGTTACTTTACCAAAATTTCCTATAATATAACAAAGGAAATTCAGATGTGGGTTGGACATACTGATATCGTTACAGACAGCGGATGGCTTCTTGACAATAAAAAGAATGAATCGCTCACAAAATATTCTCGAATGCAAGAACTCCTGAGTTTTAATGGAGACTCCAATCAACTGGTCAATTTGGTCATTCAAAGTGAGAGTATAAGGACCCAATATGAGCGAACTTATGTCAAAATACAAAATATTATGGCTGCAGTTGATGGGATCATTCCCATGGGCCTGATTGCAATTTTTATCTTTGTGTCTCCTTATTCAAGAATCAAGTTCTATGAAACACTCATCAACGAATTATTTGATATTAAAGAGTTCGACTCAACTGAAAAAGTCAGAAAAAGAAAAAAGAAAAATACTCGCAAAAAGAAGAAGGACCTTATTGTCAAAACAACAAATGAACTTGAAAAGAAAAAGAAACTCTCTGAACCTCCAAAACTGGGGATTGCAAGCCCGATTATCAATCACCAAACAGATCTTGAAAAACTTCAAGAACCAGTCCTCACTGGAGCCGACCTTCTGCCTGAATTCTTCAACCAAGCGAATGTGTAATTTACTTATTTAAAAAAAAAAAAATTAACCCAAGTTAGGGTCTCAGCTGGAGATATTGACATAGAAAAAGGTTCATTTCTGAATAGTCCTCAGAGACAAATGGATCTAGCTTTAAGCCAGCTCCCTATAAAAAGGTTTATCAGCGATATTCAGCAAGATTCTCTCAAACAATCTCAGCTTATAACCTTGGCCTCCCCATTACAAACCCCAGCAAATCCAATGCTGAATTTGGATTTTGCCTCAAAGGATCACACTGAAGCTGCATCCTCACAAAATGACATGTCTGAAAAACCCTCAAAAATACATTTAAAGCTCATGGATGGCTTCGAAAGCAAAAATAGAAAGAGTTTTCACTGGATCTTACAACGCTTGATTTCTCAAAGGAAAGGGAAAGAACATGAGGACCCTTCTCCCTCAATAGTTAATCTGAGCCCAACGAACAAAGAATCCAATACTTTCAAAGTCTTCCAACTCGAACCGCCTGTTAATCCTGAACTTAGAGGCCAAGAAAAAAAGCCTTCTCTCATTCTTTCCAGATCCCAAAATAAAATGCTTGAAAACGCAGAATCTTTTAAGAGAACAATAGCAAACATCAGAGGACAATCTTATAACGAAAAAAAACGTGTTAATAAAATAAACATCACCTTCTGGGACTATATTAGATCTTATATCTGGAAATCCAGGTCCCTAAATCAAAAATTAGTTCTCATTCAAGAAGGTATGGCCAGAATCAATGAAAGGCTCGATATTTTCAATGTACTTCGTAAATTAAGAGAGGTTGATAAACTAAAGGTCCTTCTCTTTGAAGGCGAACAATTGGTCCTTTTTGAAGGATTACCTCGCCCTGAGCTTAGGATTAAAGAACAAACTGCGCCAGTGAGGTCTCGAAAATCAATTACCCATGACCAACTCAAAAACTCTAAATTTATCACAGAAATTGATAAAAATGAACTTATTGCCCTTTCATATGAAAGTCTCAAAAATAAAAATAGCAGTAACATAGTCGACCAAAAACTTATTGAGATTTATGAAGATATGTTTTATTAATTTTTCTACCATCTGTCTGTTTGTATCTCTATTTCTATCTGTAATCTTAAATAGAATTTGTTGGCAAGCTTTAGAATTTTTTGAATGGATGGATCTTGACAGGGAGATAAAAGTCCTTCCTTTGAGACTTATCCAGCTGCTGGACTAATTCCCAAAAGTTTTAGCAACACAACGATAATTACGAATACAGAGGCTCCCAGAGACCTACAAAAACCTCGATCCATTCCTATTTAATCCCTCAATCAGGGCATAATCGCATTCTATTTTTCCTTACATCAAATTAAATTTATTCGAGTAGACAGATCAGAATCTTTGATCTGATGATTCCTTCGTCAGCTGCGAAAGCTTCTTACTCAACCCTCAAAAATGGAGCTGAGAAAACAGCAATTGTTCTTATGAATATGGGCGGTCCTGAACACACTTCTGGTGTCAAATCATTCCTCACAAACTTATTTAGCGACCAAGATTTGATGAAATTACCTATGCAAAAATACACTGCGCCACTGATGGCCCACAGACGTACCCCAAAGGTCGAACACCATTATTCTGAGATTGGAGGGGGCTCTCCTATTAAAAAGTGGACTACAATCCAGGGAAAAATGTTGGAAGAGAGGTTAAATAACAATTCAGCAAATGAAAACTACAAAGCATATATTGCTTTTCGTTATACTCCTCCTTCCACAGAGCATACTGTCAAGGAACTTGTTGCTGCCGGAATCCAAAGAGCTATAGCCTTCACTCAATACCCTCAATACTCTTGCTCAACAACTGGAAGCAGCCTGAATGAATTATATCGTCAGGTCAAAAAATATGATCCTGAAAGAACCATACAGTGGAGTCTCATTGATCGTTGGCCCACCCACCCATTATTTATCAAAGCTTTGGCTAACAAAGTTTCGGAAGGTCTCAAAAAATTTAGTCCGGAAGATCGTAATGACACTATCATCCTCTTCTCAGCACATTCACTCCCAATGAATGTTGTGAATCGTGGTGACTGCTATCCTGCAGAAGTTGCAGCGACCGCGCAAGCCACAATGGAATGCTTGAAGATTCACAATAGTTTCCGCGTTGTCTGGCAATCCCAAGTCGGCCCTCTTCCCTGGCTTGGACCTGAAGCACTTGCAACTCTAAAAGGATATGCTTCTTTGGGGAAAAAGAATATCTTGTTGGTCCCTATAGCCTTCACCTCTGATCATATTGAAACACTATATGAATTGGATATCGAATATGCTGAACATGCAAAAGAGTCTGGAATCACCAATCTTCACCGGGCTGATTCTTTTAATGATGACCCGCTTTTCGCAGACGCATTGGCTGCCTTAGTGAAGGAACATGAAGCCAGTGAAAGAATTTCAACTCACCAATGGCCTCTTCGCTGCCCAAAATGTACAAATGAAGCTTGTCATCTCTCTCGTGAATTTTTCTTAAATTCAAACTAGAAAAAAAATGATGTAATGGTTATGTGTTGTGTGTTGTATATCAAGTTATGTTTTATGTCAGGTTATTGATGATACTTTGAGTTTAACTGAGAACTTATTATTCTTGATTCAATCAAATTAAATTTCGCGTTTTTCAAACAAACAAACAAAAAATCTTCAAAATTTTGGTAGCACCATGCCATATTCAACAAATTTTCATTCAGATCGGCTCAAAGTAACCTCTCACTCTCATTGTGGATATTTTTCTTTTAATTCTCCTATCCAGAAGTTGTTGTCTTTATTCTCTTGGAGAAACTCTTCTTTTCCTCTGTTTCTCTAGTCAAAGTTCAACGACAGCCTGATTTCTCCCAAAACTTCGATTTCTCCATAAAAAATGAACAATTAAAATTAATGGAAAAATTTTTTCGACAAATTTAGATTCCAATTTAAACTAATTTTCTCCTTCAATTGATGCAATCAAAAATTTGTACAAAAATTTATTTCTTTAACAAATCAGAAATAAACTCATTTTTTAAAGGCTTGAAGTTCCAGTGAAAATATTTTTTTCAAAAGAGTCTTGATCCTTGAAACCATTTAATGCTGGAATCGCTCTTTCCCCTGCAAATCAATTTCCCGTCTCTATGAAAATGAAAAAATCTTCGAGTCAGTCAAGTCTTTAATTAAAAATTAGTTACCTACAGTTTTTTTGCTGTTTTAGAAATTTATGAGAATGGCAGCTTTTCTTGATCCAGAACGCTATGGGTAAAAATTTCAATCAAACTTTGTCTCTTTCAGGTAAACTTGCTTCATTCTTGACTAGAAAAGAAGGGCATTATTCTCCAAGCTCAAGCAGGATTCAAGAAAAACACATTTGCTTCATGACCAATCAGGGCAGTGTCAATAAAATTAATCTCGTTAAATTTTAATTTTTGTACAAAATCCAATTTGATAAAAACGTTTTTTTGGCAAAATTTAATGTCATTCTCTCTTTTTGAGTCAAATCAGAAATCCCCTCCTTCCAAATACCTTGCTCTCTATATTATTTGAACATTGAAACAGAAAAACTAGATAATGTTAGCTAACTTATTTTGACAAGGGCTTGGTTTAATTAAAAGCTATTCAATAACGGCTCAAAATTATAACCATAAAACCCGATTTTTTGTGATTAAAAACACCTAAATAGCTATTTAAGTTATAATTTTTTTTTTCAAAAATCAATAACAACTCGCATCTTTATTCCCAATGTTTCTTTATACAGCGACTGTCGATTTACTCGTCAATCGAGTCGACATTTTTGGAAAACCAGTTACACTCAACTTCAATGGCAAGAGTAAATCGAAATCCTTTATTGGAGCATGCTTTTCTGGCCTTGCTCTAGCTTTCTTCATTTGGGCTTTCTTCATTTTTAGTATGGATATGTTTAAGAAAAGAAACCCAAAAACTATCACCTCTCAGTCATTCCATGAAAATCCAGCCGCCATGACAATCAGTCCTGATACATTTGCCTTTGGTTTCGGCCTTCAAGAACCTGAGACATCTTTTCATTATATCGATGAGACTATATACACTGTTGAAGTTAGTCTGAATGCACTAACAAGAGAAATTCAAGCAGATGGAACTGTAAATGAAGTCTGGTCAGGAATTCCACTTGAAACTGAAACCTGCACTATCAAACATTTTGGAAAACTTGGTGAAAAATTTGCCACAATTGAACTTGATAAATTGTATTGCTTAAAAATTGATCAACCAGCAATCAATACACTCACCATCGAAGGTGTCTTCGAATCTCCTGTTTTTCAGTACATCAGCACAACTGTTAAAGCTTGTGATAATTCAACTCGGCCTGTGGGCTCATCGCCTTGCGTCTCTCCAGACACCTTAAAATATTATTTGGGTGGGGGTTACTTTGCAACGTATTTCACCAACCTTGCGATCGATCCCAAAAACTACAATGACCCTACAATCGATTATAGAGATAGTTATTACACATCTCTCCCTTATCCATACTATAAAGAGCTCGCACTCTGGCTGACCCATCTCGAAGTTAAATCTGATGTTGGCTGGCTAACCGAAGAAGTTGAATACCAAGACTTCATCACTTTTGAAAAAACGGTCGAAAATCTCAATTTCCGTCAAGACATGGGCTCAGTTATGACCTTTGTCGTCAGAGTTGACAAGATCAAAACTCATTATGAAAGATCTTACACAAAAATCTCGGATGTATTTGCAGAGGTTAATGGCTTAGGTGCTGCAGTAATTGTTGCCATGGCTTTCATTTTGCAGCCTTATTCAAATATAAAATTCAATGAATCTTTGATCAATGAACTTTTTGACATCAAATCCCCTCCTCATTCTGACAAAAAGGACAAAAAAACCAAGGAACAAAAAAATAAAAAACAGGCCAACAGCACCCAAAAAAGAAATTCAAAGTCCAATAATAACCTTCACAAAGAAATTGTCAAAAAGCATCTAGAAATTGATATAGCTGAAAGCAGCTCTCCAAACTTTGTCATTAATTCTCCATCTGATGGGCTGAGCGGCTCAAAAATACCTTTTAACCCATTATTCAAAGATAGTCAGCTCATTGATTTCACTCATCCTGTTGCTCAACCAGCTGAAAGGAAAGAAATGATCTTATCAAGGGTGTAAGGAATCAATTTTATTTTTCATCCTAATCCTTCATCTAGTGCATCGAGACGTTCAAGTCTTGTGATTGAACCAAAAATCGCTCGTGCCTCTGAGAAAAATCCGACAGATAACGAGCAAATTTTGCCTGATATCCCAGAATCTCTTGGCGTAAGCCGCCCCCTCACAGTTGAAAACAATGCTCATGCCATCAACTCAGCTGATGTAAGCACGCATCGAAGCCATTTACTAAAACATAGATCAACAATTGTGAAACCTGCAAACAAAATTCTTGAACATTATGAAATCAGACATCCTACAGAAATGGATCTTGTCCTTGAAAGTCTCATCTTGGATAAAAAAGAAAATAAGCAAGAAACCAATCCACCTGATCAGTCACTAATTAGGGAATCTGCTGCCGAAGATCAAAGTCCCCAAGTCAGACAGTCTGACTTCGAAAGCCCTCGGGAAGGAAACTCTGTAATTGAAGAAATCCAATTACAAGAAAAGGCAAAACATTTACCAGAAAAGCTTCATAAATCTGAATACCGAATCAATATCACGTTCTGGGAATATCTTCAATCTTACTTCTACAAGTCTGAGGAGCTTGTACATAAATTTAAATTGTTAAATGAAGGAATGAGGAGAATAGAAGAGAGGCTAGATATTTTCAAAGTCTTTAAAAAGTTCAGAGAAGTTGATAAAATGAGATTACTTCTCTTTGAAAGTGAACAATTGGTCTTATTTGACTCTCTCCCAAAGCCGGAATTAGATATTCAAAATGAGACTCAGGAGGAAGCTGACAAAAGAAAATCTCTTGACCATTTCAGAGAAAGTAGATTTATTAACGAAAAACGTAGAAATGATTTAATTGCTGCTTCATACCGAAATTTGAAAAGGAAACACAGAAAAACAATCATTGATGACAGAATTTTAGATATCTATGATGATATTCAATAGGCTTATTTTCATTGTTTTATTTTTGTATAGTCAATTTGGAAAATTAAAAAAAAATCAATAATGTAATTGTAAAACCATTTTATTCTCTTTCCTTTCTCAATTTTATTAAGATCAAAATTGTTTTTACTCTTCTTCTCCAAAAAAAACCTCTGACGAGTCAAGAGATTTGGTTTCAAAGAGAGCCAAACAAATTTTATGGAAGAATTTTTTTCAAGGAAGAAAAGTCTTTAAAAATTTAAATTAATGTAAAGACAAAAAAAAATGGGAATCAGAAACTCTTCTTGAAAACTTCCCTTCATCTGAATCGTCCTCAAAAGACTTTCTCCACTCTGAGAAGGAAAAAATTCAACGAAAAGTGCTCAAAAGAAAGAATCATGATAAATGCTCTTCCTTGAACCTTGAACCAAAAAAATTTGTTACCAAATTAAATTCAACGAAGAAACAACGAAAATAATTGCCAAGATTTTTTAAAAGCTGATCACAACGCAGAAAAAATCCAACTTCTAATCATTCGCGTTTAGACGAATACGATCTGAGGTTTTTCCTGGTCTTTCTTCTTGGCAGATAAACCTTGTCTTTTTCATTCAAGAGTCAGTTTGAAGCAAGAAAAAACCAATAACTGTGCTCTTTTCTCATAATTCACGGATGAGTTAATTTTTTCATGCTTTGTTTCCCAATATGATTTTATAAACGCAGCATAATGAAATTCAATGAACCAACTTCGTTTCTTTTGTATTTCTTGACATAAATTCATAATTTCCTTGTCAATGGCCGAGAGAATTTGGGCTTTTTGATTTCATTAATCATGAGATTTGGTCTTATAAATTGAACAAATACACATTCAAACAGATCCTTCTGTTTTGGGGACCTGAGATGAGATTCTGAACCTTGTCTCTTTCCTCCCTTTGTCCACTCTGGGAATCAGAGAAAATCTAAAACAGAGCTTCCTTTCTTGTAGCTTCTCAAGCAAGAAATTGACCTCTAAAATCTATTGGCTGGTTTCAATTAAATCTTAATTATTCACAAAATGAGCTGATTAGTCCGCCCATATTTTTAAACAAAACTTGGTTTTCCGACCTATTACCTTTTAATTCCTAGTTCCTAGTTTGAAATAGTAAACATAATCTAGATACAAAAGACATTAAATATGTAATCTTCAAAATCTTATCAAATAGCTAATCATATTTCCAATTTTAGAAATAATTTTAAAAGGAACGATTAAATCCGTTTATCCAGAAGGAATTAAAGAGTTAATACGTCATGTCGCATAAACTAATTATCTATATTTCAAATATCTAATTTTAAAGTTTCTGTCAAAAACTTTTTCCCACCCTCTGCTCCTTCCATTCAAGATTGTTTAATTTCTCTTCCAATTTTATAAACATAGTTTTTAACCTCTTTTTACTGTATTTAGAGGCCGTGGGTTTAAAATCAAAAAGTCAAAAATTAATGGATTTATCTACTATGTCATATCCCACAAACAAACTCGTTCCTTATCTTCTCTCCATGTCAGTCCTCCCAACTTAATCCCCGATTGACCCTTGAATCAACCTTAATCAATCCTCAGTTTTGATCACAGACCAGACTACCAACGCAATAATGATTTACTGGCCATTATTATGCCTTGTTAAAAGTTAAACTCACCAAATAAATAGATAATATTTGACCTGAAGTTATTACAAATTTTACAAATTATTGGAGTTTTATTGACCTTTTTTTTAACAACCATGTCATTCAACTTTTTTAACATCATGCTTTCTCGAATTGACCTTTTTGGTAAGGCTGTAGAGTTTAACTTTAACGGAGGTGCCAAATCAAGGACCAGAATCGGGGGATTTTCTCAATTTTATTCTTTGGATTTTGGATCTGGGCCATTTACGATGTTGGCCTCGATATTTTCCAAAGAAAAAACCCGACAACCCTCACCACTGAGGCTTTCAGCGAAAACCCGGCGCAGATGACAATCAATCCGTACACCTTCAGCTTTGCTTTTGGTATTGAAGACCCAGTTTATGAATCACATTACATCAATGAAAGCATTTACACGATTGAAGTCACTCTCAAGCATATGAGAAGGAAGACAAGCTCAGATGGCTCGGTTGAGCTTGATTGGACTTCGACGACCCTTGAAACTGAGACATGCACAGAGTCTCATTTTGGTAATTTAGGTTCAAACTTTGCAAACTTGCAACTTGATGCCCTCTATTGCCTCAAAAAGGAACAACCTGGCATTGATGCTGTTACCATCCAAGGAATGTATGAATCAGATGCCTTTGATTATATCCAAATCTCGGTGAAAGAATGTAGCAACTCTACATCCAATGACACATGTGGTACTCAGGATGAGTTGGACGCTCTGCTTGGAGGTGGAGGCTTTTTTGCCATTTACTACTCCAATCTAGCAATAAACAGCGAAGACTACGATGACCCAACCACAGGGTACCGTGATAGTGGCTTCACAATGTTTGGTAATAATTACTATAAACAACTCTACATGTGGCTCAATCACCTTGATATTGTCTCTGATTCAGGATGGCTCACTGAATCTGAGCACACTGATAGTTTCATCAAGCCTGGTTCGATTGATGAAACTGTAACCATGAAAACTATGTCAAGCATGCTCGATTTTCAAATGCGTGTTGGTAAGGTCTCCACAGTATACAGTCGGTCATACATCAAAGTTCAAGACATTGCTGCTCAAGCAAACGGGTTGACTTCAGTCGTCCTGGTCCTTATGCTGATTTTTGTCACACCTTATTCAAATTTGAAATTCTATGAGTCCCTTATCAATGCTCTTTTTGATGTCAAAACTCTCAAGAAGGATTCAGCTATTAAAAAATCTGGGAAGAAACAAAAGAAAAATAAAAAGGTAACAAAGCAGAATCCTGAAGATTCTCAGGATAAAACCAATCAAAATTTAAAAAAGGTGGATCAACACAGTCGTATCCAGTTAGAAGAGTCCATCAGTCATCATATTGTCATAGATTCTCCAAAATATTTGCTTAAATCACAACGAGTCAAAGAAGAAATGTTGGCCTCAAAAAGCGTTAAACCAGAGAGAGTCGTAACAAGTCTTGAAAAAATTCAGTAAATCTAAAAATACATATTAATTTGTCTAATTCTCTATTTTAGTGAAATAAAAGTATCACATAATGTATCATCGCATGATGACAGTGGCTGCTCAGAAAGGGGCTCAGTAGAAGAAAAGCAGCAAAGAAGGTTTTCTCCAAGAATGGTCTCAAGAAAACTCTCCGCAGAAACAGAGGATTTTTCGGTGATTTCCAAGATAAAGAAAAGGGGACCAAAAACTGCTCCTAAAAGTTATTACAAGAAAGAAAAAAGTGAATTTGATAGCTTTGGATTGAATGGAACACATATGCTTCTTGACAAACCAGCAGCGATGAAACCAAGCTCCAAAGCTGTGGATGAGATTGAGTCCCCAGGCCTCAAATCAATTGACGATATCTTAAAAAGCGTTGTCATTGATGTTGAAACTCACAAGGACGATCAAAAGTCCATCAAACTAGATTTATCTTCAAGTCCCCAAGGAGAAAAACTTACTTATGAATTAGTCGAAAAGAACGATGACACCAAAGCAGGGAGTCCTGGGGATAAGACACCTCATGGACTGCATCGTATTTCTTCGGATATGAATGCAGAGCCTTCGAGGCTGAACATTACATTTTGGGACTACATCAGATCTTTTGTCAGAAGATCGGATGCGATGAAAGAAAAAATGCGATTATTAAATGAAGGAATCAATCGAATCAATGAGCGTCTTGATATCTTCCAAATGTTCAAAAAGTTTAGAGAAATTGACAAGTTGAAAGTGCTATTATTAGAGTATGATCAACTCGTTCTTTTTGAAGGAATACCACGACCACAGTTAATTCTGAGGGATGAAGAAGATGAGGCAGAAAATGATTCGAAAAAGATTTCAAAAAGACAACTCCAACAAGCCAAGTTTGTCAGTGAGAAAAGAAAATATCAAAAGGTCTTGAATGCCTATGCTAATATCAAAGGCAAGAAGAAGTCTCAATCAACAATAATTGATCAAAGACTCCTCGATATCTACGATGATGAAGAAGAAGAAACTCGTACCCAAAAAAATATTTAGTTTGTTTACCTTATCAATTTTCTTTCTATTATGAAACTATTCTATTGTAAAATCAAAATATTTTATATTACATTTAGGAAATTCGTTCTTTGCAAAAATCATTTTAGTTGAATTCTCGAGAGAGAAGGAAAATTCTTTTCCAGAGAGGGTAACTCAAATAAATGAGTAGATTATGTATGTAGATAGTGTATTAAAAGCTTATAAATATAAAGGAACTCTTTATAGAGAGAAAATTCTATAAAACCCACACCAAAGCTTTGGATCTTTCTTGAAAATGCTCGGATGCTGAGTCATATAGAATTCAGTCTATAAACTAAACATCATTTTCCTTTTCGGCTTGAAAATAGCAACAAGGCAAACCAAAATAGTACAGAGGCAAGCTTTTAAGCAGAAAGACATTATTGGAAATACGGTAATAGAAATAATTCAATTAAAATTTTTTTGACCCAGCTTAGGCCAACATTTTAACGTTTTCAATTGGTTGAATTTCGATAAGTTCCCAAGGATGTCCACTCATTTCAAGGTCGGGATTATCGTGTAAAGTAAGCACAAAATTGTATCTGGTTCTCAAGACCTTATCTTCGCCTCCATCAACAATCTTCTTGGTCTTGTGACTGATGTTGCAATAGATTTCTTGAACTTGAATTGTAAAGGTGAAGCAAGGTTGACTCCTTTCAGTTGAAATTCTTCCACCAATAATATCAGCTTGCTCTGAATCCCAAAGATATGTATATTTCGGATAAACATTCTATTTAGTAATGGTTTGGGAAAATTCATTTGAAAAAAATATACATCAACTTCTCTCTTCTTGAGGAGAGTTTTGAAGTAGACAAGAGCTGATTCACCACAAGTGCTTTTAATAAAATCGAGATTTCCTTCCAGGAAAGCATCATAGATTTGGCAAAAAACGCCTCTTGCATCCATCTCTAACTCGAAAACGTCAAAACCTGGAACTCTCTTTCTCATCTCTTTAATGGCTCTAGCAGTATTGGATTCTGAAGTTACTGTACTCTATTCAAAAATAATGAGATCTTTGCCCTCAAAATAATTCTATTCTTACATAGATTGCCATAGTTCCCATAACAGCAGGGTTTTGAGACTGAGTCATATGGTCCTTCAAATCCTCTTTGAATTGGAGAATTTCTTTTCGGACTTCTTGATACTCTTTAAATTGCTCACTTTGATAGAGTTGTCTGGCAACGTCAGTTTGATTGAATTTATTTTTGACACTGCTCATCATTTTTTGTCTCAATGTTTTTCTCTCATGCATATTCTCATTAACTTCCATCAAAGCTGTTCTCTTCCATTGTGGAATTTCTCCTTGTAACTATTGTATAAAATTAGACCATCTCCTTGTTGTTTCTATTTATACCTTCTCAAGTTCCTCTTCACTGTATTCGGCATGATCTCTTCTTTCCTTTTCAGCCAGCTCTCTAGCTTTTCTTTTGACACTTTCAGCTTTCATTTGAAATTTGTCTTTGGGGAAAGTTTGATCCCATGAATCCTTGATATATCCTCCAATCTTGCCCAAAATGGGAGCCATCACAGTCACTTGAGCCAAACTTTCTTTGATATTCAGTTTGGCTTTAAAGGATGATGCTTCTTTTATTGTTTCTTTGACAGTAGTTTTTTCTGATCTAGATTGTTCTTCGACCATTGACTTTTCAGCTTTAGGTTGTTCAAGGTTTGGTTTCACAGAGTCAAATGGGGCTTGCATGGTAGATTTATCAAGGTTTTGTGTATTTGAGGATTGTTTTTGTTGGTCTTTTGAGAGTTTAAAGTTTTCGTAGAGTTTTTGCTTAATTCCCTCGAAAGAGCTTCCAAGAGCATATTTTCTCAAGGACTCTTGGGTCTTACCAGAGTTAATCTGGCTTTTCAAGTTTTGGAAAGCTTCTTTATGCTTATGGCCAGGACATGAAGAACGAGATGATGTGGCTTCTTTTGGTTTCTCGGAACTGAATTGGAAATTAATGATGTCGACGGTACCAGACTTCTGAACACCTTTTACGATATCAAGACCCTAATACATGAGTACAAATAATGGGAGTAAATCAACCTTAGGTACATGAATTTTGGTAAAGGCTTTTAGCATCATGATTCCTTCAAAGATATAAGACTATATACAATTTTTCAAATATAAACCTGCTAACAGGCAAGAGTCTTAAGCCGGAATTAAATTTAACTTTAAATTTAATTTTTCTCCTGCAATAATTTGCATTAAATCCGGCTTTCTCTCATGCAAAATATATTCGATCATAATCTTGTCAATTGAAAGATATTCTGCGGCTTTAATGTTCTCGAAACTTCCTTTAAAAATTTAATCTTGAAAAATTTTTAAACTAGAATTTTCAATATTTTTCTTCTCTTCTGTATTCCGAAAGATTCCAAGTCAAACTCTTTTCTTTATCGAACTCAGACTCAGAGATTTCTATCTCAACAAAATTATATCTTTCTTTGATATTTATGAAAGAAAAATAATTCTCTTTAAAATAATAATTTTTTTGTGAAAACACTATCTCAACAGCCTGAAACGATAATATCGTGTTTTGATGATTACCGTAGATTTTTCAAGAGTTTTCAACCTTTTTTTCCAAAGATTTTTTGTTTCAAGATTTTATCCAATTTCTCAATTAATATACCATCAAGTATAAAATTACAACACGTAATTTTTTTTTCTTGCAATAATTCTCGAAATGAAAAAATGAGTTTCAATACTGAACAATCACAAACTTTGAGTATCATAAGAATATAGAAAGAAAGTAAATGAATTAAGTATTGCGAGACAGGCTGTTTGGAAATATTTACTTCTCTAATTTCTCGATGAAGTATCAATCAAGAGAAATTTTTGTCTTTAGTTTACATTTATTCTTGATCCAACTTGGTATATTTAACGCTCTGAAAGCATTTGATTGTATGACAGGTTAGAAATTGCCAAAGAAAATTTTATCCCTTCTTCTTGTCTTGAAGAGACAAACTTTTCTTGAAGATACCATTTAATCTGATTATTTCTAACCTCGAAGAAAGTATAAATGAATTCTAAGAAAGGAGACATTAGAGAGGATTGAAGAATATCATCCAAAGTAAAAGAGTAAATCAAACTACTTGAGTATTCTGTTTAATGTATAGTTTTCCTTATAACTTTCTACAAAGCCTTTTCAAAAGGTTTCTCTTCTCAAAAATTAGTCCACCCAATGAAGATTGAGCTTCTCGAGCATATTTTCCATGATATTCTCATTTCAAAGGAGGTTATCAAAGCTTTTGTGTTGCAAAATTATTTTTGTCGTTTCAATTAAATCAGTCTCATAGTCCGATCAAAATTGATTTTTTGATAAATCCTTTTGAGACAAGTCTCCTCGATAATTCTCTAGTTTCCTTAATAACGATAAAGACCTAATTTTCATTCCAAAATGAAAAAAATAAAATAAATCCAAATAAAATCCCATTTTTTTCTATGTTTTTATTCAAGTTCTATTGGAAGAGTAATTTCTTCAAAGTTTTCGGCGTTCAAATTATTCTCGAATTCAAAACATATTTCTGAGGGGAAAAAAGTCGAGAAAGTTTACCTCAAATTCGCGACTGATTAGAGAAAAAATAACCTCATCATTTTGTTGGCTTGGACTGGGGGAACACTTTTTGATGATAAAGAGTTCTCCGAAGACCCCAACCTGAATTCAATTTTTTGTCGAAAAAAATATTGCTTTCATCCCATCCCTTCTATGTCTTCTCTTTAAAAAAATAATATTAATTAGAAAAAAACACTTTTGACAAAAAATTAAACCCTTTCTTTAATTCAGCACACTCCGATGATGAAAACAATCTTCACTTGAAAATCTGCCCCTCTTTGTCCCCCTCTCAATTTTCCGAAACTTCAAAACATTTTACTTGTCCATCTCTTGAAGAAAAAGTGTTTCTCCCCTCTTCTTTTGGGATAATATTTTATTTTTAATAACACAAAATTATATTTTTGAAAAGGACATGCTTTTAGAATTGAATAATAAATTCATCAAAATCAGTATTTAAAACCACTATTGATGCCTTCTCTGACTCCCCCTTCATCTCCCAATTCTCAAGGTCAAATAAAATATTCTTCTCTTGGAATTTGCAATTATTAAGCATAAAAAAAATTATACTAAAGAAGTGATAAGATTTTTACTTCATAAACTTTGTTTCAACATGAAACTCAATATCACCCTGAAGCTATTTTTTTTCAAAAAAGAAATCTTTGTTCGAGTTATAAAATGAAATGAGATACATGTGTGCTTAAAAGAGAGAGGTGTTGCATTGTCATCTTTCTTATCTAAGATTTAAAAAAATTAAAAATAAAATTCCAAGCTTCAAAAATGTTTATGAACGGAGTGAGAGCAAACATTGCCAGACATGCCTGGAACGCCAACGTTCGTTACTTTGCTACCAACGTGCAAAGAAAGCCCAGAATGGAACTCACCTTGAGAACTCCTTATAAGACCATCCTCAAGGACTTTGATGGTTTCTCCAGAATCGTCACCAAGAGTAACGAAGCTGCTCTTGTTGTCCAAAATAAAGCCCCTCCCGCATTATATGTCCTCCCTCCCGGCTACTTGAGAGTTAAATTCAATCAAGATGTTAAAACTACCTCTGGTGACTACTTACATCTCGGTGGGTGGTTGACTGTTCATTTGTAAGACAGAATTTATGCATAGAGTAACAATCGTTTAGGGATAACACTTGTGAAGTAAACCTTTTGGATTGCTTTGAGAAGAAGGACGTCAGACCTGACCAATTCGATAGAAGTGAAGTCGGCAAAGATACTGATACAGTTGCTGGAAGATATGTTGCTAAACTTAGAAAGACCGCTGCTAGAGTCTTCACTAAGAGAGCTGGCCTTTAAGTAACATCGAGATATATCCCCACCGCTTTATAAAAGTCTTTGTAAGGATCTAAAGTATTAGATATGAATACTTTTCAAAGATTATGTTATGCCAACCAAGTGTCATAAACAGATATTAAAAATACGAATCTTGCCACCCTTTTCCTTTATGCCACTCTATATACCAATGCATAATATATATTTTGAGCCCGAATTTCTTTCAAAAATAATGAATCCTAGTAAAAGGTTTGGGATCTTGATTTTTAAGCTTATTTAAATCATATCCTTGCCAATAATATGGACGAGCGAGCATATCCCAACTTGAAAAAACTATTTGAGAAATTCAACACCTTTGATATTGTTTGTTCATAGAGGGAGGATTTTTTCTGAACAAGCAAAATTGTTTGAGCTATTTCCCAAGTTCAAGTTTTGTAAGAATCAAGTTCACTTGAAAATAAAACTGAAAAAAAAAAATTTTGACGTTGAGAGAAAAGTTCATCTGTTCCTGTTTTGAATTTCCTGTTCACTGAATCGAAAGTCTTTGACAGAAAGGACAGAAAAATTTTTTCATCTCAAAAATTTCTCACCTTTTTCAATTTGTTTTTCTGAGCAAAGGGCACCTCTTTGATTTGTGACACTTGGTTGATATTTCTAGAAATCTCTTCATACATGTTGTCAAAAGCCTGAAGAAAAAAAATATTATAACTTTCAAAACCTCCAGGAGTCAAAAAACCTTTCTCTATTATTAAATTTCTTTTTTACAACCGAAAATTCAACTCTCTTATTTCTTTTTGTCTTTGGTGAAAGCGTTTTCTGGAAGATGTAGAAAAACAATTTTGCATGTTTTGCCTTGAAACTAAAGACAAAAGAGGATTTACTTGATTATTATTTGTTTATTTCTGCAATATGTCTTATTCTGAATGGTATAAAAAATTCCAAAGAATGATTTTGTTGATTTTGATATCTGAGAGTTCTCCATATCAGAATAAAATTTCTCTCTGTGTTTACTTTGAAGAAATTTATCAAAAATTTTTGAATCATTCGGGAAGCTCCCCCAAAACTAAATTTTGTCAATTGACATACGCTATGTGAACGGAAAATAAAGAAAAGTTTTTTTTCTCATGAATTTTTTTTTTTTAGTTTTTACTTTCTTTTTCCTTCCTTAAAGACTTTGAATTTACAAAATTGATTAAAATTTTGATAAATTTTTTTCATTAATTTAGAATTTCAAATTTTATTTTCCAAAGATTTATTTCGAAGTTTTTATTCAAAATACTTTTTAATTATTCAGAATTACACTTTAATTTATTTTTATTTAACTACTCCAAATAATTTTTTACAGTACAGTACAGTACAGTACAGTACAGTACAGTACAGTACAGTACAGTACAGTACAGTACAGTACAGTGCAGTGCAGTGCAAACCAAGAATTGAAGCTATTTTTAACATCATAAATGAATGATAGTAAAGAAGAACATGATAACGCCAACAAGATGCCTGTTTTCACTCTCAGGGTAAGGTCTCAAATTTCACATTTTCGAAATTCATTATTTTTTCAATTATAATTAAACCTTATCATTTCTCAAGGTAATTTGAAAATTTTCAAAAAGTATTCTAGAAAAATTCAGTCTCGCTCAATGACATGACTTTGATCATTTTCAATCGCCCAAAAAAGGTATTCGATTGGAAACAGTACTTCTTCACATCCGTGATTCATTATTGCAGAAATTTCTTCTCCTTTCAATAAAAGCATTTCAAAAAAATTTACTTTAAAGAACAGTTTGATTACTAAATAAAGTAAAAAATTTATTTATTTGTAAATTTAGATCGTTAGTCTTTAGTCGACTCGATAATAAAGAAAGCCTCCATTTTTTCAAGAAAACCTCAGATCAAGAAATGCAAACAGGACAAGGCCCAAATATTCAAAAAAAGATTTGTATCAAATCTGACCAACTCCAACTCAGTTTCAAAATGTTCAGAATCAAAACAAATGCTGTCGATATTCAGCAAGCAAAAGATATAGCCGTCGCAAGACTCAATTCGTATCTCGAGAATAATAATGGGTAATCTATAAGAATTGTCATCATCATTTATTCTATTAGTAAGCTGTTGAACTGCAAAATCATCAAGAAGAATGAAATTGTTTGCTATCTTGTTACAGATTTTGACCCCAGTCAGTCAGATTGGGAAGAGGATATGAGAGCCATTTTGGGAAATGAATTTGAAATTCATGCAAATATGCTCGAACTCAGACCTTATAGTTAAATAATCAAAACTTGTTTCTAAATGATCTTTTTCAGTCTCAAAAAACATTTTTTGAAAAATTCTTTTCCAAGGTGAAAAATGGCAAATACAATTGATCGAATTGAGCTATAGCTATTGTCTTGTATATATCACTTTTGTACGAAAAGAAAAAGACTCTCTTCCATTGTAAATCTCTCAAATTTATAAGAAAAAGTTATGATCCTTTCTTCAATGCTCAATTATATTTTCGCACCATTCTGGAAATTCTCTCAATAAATATTTTTGAAACAAAGCTGAATTCAAAGAACCAAATCTAGAGTCGGAACAAGGCAAGATCTCTAATCCCGCCCGAAAGAGCATTATTTTTATTTCTTCATTCCAATGAATCCATTGCTTTTGTTTAATTTATTCAAGGCATATTTGGCAAAGTAAAATATTAAAGAATTATGAAATTTTAAGAAGTACCTCCCGAAGAAATAAAAATTAGTCATTCACTTATTTTTATATTATTGACAAGAGCAAACGTTAAGAATTACTCTTGGGCTCCTTTTCCTCGCTCTTACTCTCCAGGCAACTCCTAATTTCGTCCAATTCTATAATGGAGTTATGAACTCCTTTGCTGAAGGCCAAAATAACACAGAATCAGTCACTCATAGATCGAATTGTTTCAATGCACTTTTAAACATCAAAGATGATTTGAGTCAGATTTACCAGAACACTGTTGCAAGAAATCAGCTGGATGAAGCCTTACTTTCAGTGTTAGGCCTCCTTGACAAGTATGAAGGAGACTTGCAGAATGACTGCAAGTTTGCAATCGCTGAAGCCATGGCATTTCTTCAGAGCTGGGCTGAGAATAAAGGAAAAATCAGAGAAAGCATCGAATTCTATTATCCTCATCTCATCCGAAACTCTGCACTTCTGTTTGATTCTAGCAACATTGGAGATTATCATCTGGCTGGCCTTTTCTTCGGTGGCTTGAGCGAAACACTCCAAGGAAGATCTACTTTCTATGCCAAAGTTGAACAGATAGATCCAAAAAATCATACCACTTTTGACCTGGAGAAATTCCTTCCAAACTTCTTTTCTCCTTTTTCAAAAACATTTCGCAAGAGTACCATTCCGCCGAAGAAAATATCTGATTGTTTGGTAAATGCATCAAGTCAGTTCTCAGCCAGCAGTATTTCTAAAGATTCAAATCTTGTCATTATTTTGGAGTTTTTCAGACATTTTAATGACTGTGCAAATGCTAACCAAATAGATTTAAGGCTTCTCGTTCAGGATTTCTATCAACCATTTCTAGAAAATTTTAGACAATCCTCCCTGAAATTTATTAAAAATTTGGGCAAGAATTTTCCAACTGTTGATTCACGATTGAGAGATGCTCTGGCTAAACTCTATGAAGGGGACTATTCTGTTTCAGGCAAAGATGTTGCTTCCATTGTCACAACTCTTTTTCACGCAATACGTTGATTTCACAGAAGGATAACTATTAAATAATAATATATAAATTATAACATAAGTTTCATATAAAATTATCATCGATTTGAACCTAAAATTCTTTTAGAAATTTGCTGATCTTCTCAGGAAAGTAAAAGATTGCCGTCTCAAATGAAATTTAAAACTAAATTTTAAAGACTTCACATCACAAGTGAAAAGGTCGATTATTGCTTAGCCAACTCGAAAGAAGAAAATTATAGATAGTTTTCACCATTTTTACAGTATTTCGCCTTCAAAATCAGATTTTTTTGAATGATTTTAGATATGATGATAAATTTTATTAATTAAATTTTATTTAAAGAGCCCTAACTCAATAAACTCTAATACTAATTTAAAATAATTAACCTGAAATTTGAAACCCATATTTTAGATAGGATTTCTTTTTTTTAGATAAAAATAACCAGCTCGTCTTGTCTCTTCCCTCAGAGACAGAGTTCCCCAGATTGTCCTATGACCTCGCTCCCCCTCCTCTCGGAAATTTAATAGTCTACTTTTTCATTTCTTTTATGAGAAAAGGAAGTCCTTAGATTTAGTTCTTATGTTATTAAATCCCCAGCTTATTTCTTGTATTATAAAATTAAATCTGAAAAAGCTTCCACAATCTCAAAATGAAAGCCATCATTTTCTTCGCTGTTATCGCTCTTGCTGCTCAAGCAGCTTTTAACCCAGTTCAATTCTACAAGGGTCTGACTGGAACATATTACAAGGACACCAATGAAGTGTATCACAGTCTTGAATGTGTGAAAACTTTGGCTGCTGCTCAAAAAGAAATCCTTCACTTGATTGGAACTCTTGACTTCAAGAACCCTCAACTCGCTTTATTCCAAGCTCTTGGCTTCCTCTACCAATATGAAGAATGCAGACTCACCATCGGTGAAATCCAAGAGTATGTTGCCCATAAAATGCAAAACACCACTCACATTGAAGCAAACTTCGCTGCTCACTATCCTGAAATCTTCCAATTGATTGGAATTAGCATTGGCAAGATCCACTATGAAGGAGATAACTATTTGGCTGGAAAGCTCATTTCTGATGCTGTCAACATTCTTTTTGAAGGAAGTCCCAAAGAAATCTTTACCACTTATCCCGACAGATTCGTTCCTTTCAATTCTGAAAAATTCGTCCCTGAGTTTGTTGCTGGTGTCATCAGCTCTATTGTTTTCAACAATAATACTTTGAGTCTTGGTATCACTGAATGCTTCAAGGAAGTCACTGAAACTATTGCTACTCACTTCAACCACAAATCCACTCATGATATGACCAATGAGGAAAGAATTGTTGCCTTGTATGAGTTCTATGGACTCTTTGCCCAATGTGTTAACGTTCACCACCTTGACTTGCACGTTTTCAACTATTTGACCCGACCCGCCCACGACCATATTTCCGAAACTGCCTTCAAAGTTGTCTATAGAACTTTGGTCAATCTCCCTTATTTGGACCAAACCCTCAAAGTTGGAGCTGCTTCCCTCATCCAAGGCGAATACTTCGCTACTGGAAGAGCTTTTGGTAAGGTTATCAGATATCTTCTCGGAGGTATCTAATTCCTTATCAGCTCTAATTTATTCCTTAAGTTATTCAAGTTTTGTCTTCCCTTATAAAAGCTTTTCTTGAATGTATGCTCTAAGCATTAATAATAATAGATAGATATATTTATAAAATAAAGTTATTACCTCAATATAATGGAATAACATAATGATAAAAAAATTAAAAATCCTCTCTTTCCATATCTCGGAAAAATCTTTAAATTTCACCAAAGAAACTTCCATCTCTCAAAATAGAGTTTTCTCATAATTAAGTAGTGAAAAGTCTATTTTATAAATATTCTAAAAATTAAAGGGGGTTCAGAAACTCACTGATTCAAGAATCAAACGAAAGGAAACTCTTGAAAAAGATTTACACATTCCATGCTCGTTGAAAAACTTAAAGTAAACTTTCCAAAAATAAATTCATATCAAAGCTTTCTGCTAAAGTTTTTCCTTTGAGGTTACCAGAAAGAAGAAGACGATTCATTTTCGCCGAAAATCCAAGAGTTTATATAAAAAGTTTAATTTTAATTTAAAGGATCATTTTTGCTCATTTCAACAAAAATTGCCAAAAATTAGAAATTAATAAATGGAATAAGAAAATTTCCCGCCTAAAAAATCCATCGTCTTTCTAAATCCCATCTTCTAGAAATCCACCACCATCCCTTTCAAACATAGAAAACCTCAAACCCCAAAGAAAAGAGAGTCTTCATCAGTTCCTCAGAAACATTTTGGTTGAATTTCTCCATACCGTATTAATTAAAATCTGTCCTGGCTCCTGGCTCTTGGTTTCTCGGCTTTTGGTTCCGAGTTTCTGACGTATTATTAATTATTTTAATTTGATTTTATTTCAACTCTTAAAAAGTCGATTTTTCATGGTTTAAATTAAGTTGCCGAATTATATTGCACTCAAAAGATTTTGATCTTTATAATTGATATTTTCTCTTTAATTTAAAAGATGAAGGTTATTTTCTTGTTAGCCGTTTTCGCTCTTGCCTGCCAAGCTCATTTCGATGTTGCTGAATTCTACCGTGGCGTCATCTCCAACATGCCCATGGAAACTGAAGCTAAGAATATTATCATGAACAACGGTTTGGACTGTGTCAACTGGGGCTTCCATGCTACTGCTGCCTATGCTCAAACCATGCTCGAACATATCCAAAACAAGGACATCATCGCCGTCCTTAAGGATTACGAAAGTGCCAAACAACTCTTCCAAAACTCCGTCGGCCCCAAGTGCGCTGTTGTTGCTCAACAACTCGCCATTTTCTTCGGTCAATATGCTGCCACTCACCCCAAGCCCAACTTCAACGGCATTGACTTCCCCTTCTACCAATCCAATGTCATCCAACTCGCTGGTAAAGCCCTTCAACAACTTGCTTTGGGCCAAACCTTTGAAGCTGGCAACCAAGTTGGCGCTATCATCAGAATCATCTCTGGTATGGAAAAGCCCACCATCCCCAAGACTCCTGAATTGAGCTTCGAAAAGTGGGTTAAATACGATGAACAAAAATTCATCACTGAATTTGCTGCTGGTCTCTCCAAATCCCTCGCTATCCACGACGAAACTATCGCTGTCTCTGCCACCAAGACTATGCTTGAATTGATCCAAGTTCTCAATGATGCCCAAAATGCTCCCGCTTTCCACAGCCACTGTGCTTTGGTCAAGATCCAAGGAATCGTTGAAATCGTCACCAAGATCTCTGATATCATCAATGGATGCCCAGTTCACAAGGAAATATTCAGAAGCATTGGACCCGTCTTCAAGGCTTATCCCGGTCTTGCTACCCTCCACGTCGTCTCCAACTTTGTTTTGGAAAATCCCACCATCGTTGCCAACTACATGAGCGTCATCATCTACTCCCTTCAAGGTGAATACCAACTCGCTGGTGAAACTCTCGGTGCTGAATTGAAAATGCTCTTCAGAGGTTTCTAATTAAATAAATAATTATTTTATAATATTATTTATAATAAATTCATATGATCATTAAAATCATTCATTGACTCATCCCAAAATCTCCTCTCATCATCGAAAAAAGGTCTCTTTTTATTCAAACTCAGAGCCATTTTTCTGATGATTTGATAGGCTCTTTCTTAAAATATAATTTTTATAATTTTCAGAAATATATCGAAATTTAACTCAATGAAAGCTCTCATTTTTCTGAGCATAGTTGTTTTGCTCTCTCAAGCCCATGTGCCTAATTTTACAGACTTTTTCAGCAAGTTTGTTTCAAGACTTCCTATGAAGACAGAATTAAAGGCAGAAATTGCAAATAATGGCCTTGCTTGTCTGAATGTAACTTCTCAAATCATCTCTCAATCTTTCCATCAAGACTTGACAGTTTCTTCTGTCAGAGAATTACTCGAAAAAGTTCAACTCGTTGAAGAGAAAACCTTGCCTCGTTGTCTTCAGACTTACAACCAAATTATGAGTTTCTTTGAAGAAAATGCTAATTTGAGCCAAATCAATACTCCCGCTAAAGCTGAAATGTTCAAGGCTAAGCTCATTCAGATTGGTGCTAGGGTCTTTATTGAGCTTTACCAAAACCAAACTCTTGATGCTGCTCAAGATTTGACATTATTCTTAGAAACTGCATTTGGCCTCATTCACGTTTATCTCCCACCAACTCTCGAGTTCAATCCCGCCAGAGGGGTTCCCTTTAGTCGAGAAAAAGCTACGCCACTATTCCTCAAAGGGTTCTTTACAGCTTTGGGAGTCCAAAATCAAGCCAAAATAAACGGCACTATTCAATGCATTCAAGACATCTCCCACAATACTGAATTGCTTTTAAATCAACTCACTTCAAAAAGAGAGGATTTCTTTACTCAAGTAAATTTGTTACTAGACAATGCTATGTTAATCACAGATGCTTTTGAAAGATGTGATAAGCTCGAAAAAATCAATCTAGACGCTGTGAAAAGCTTAATTGAGACAGTCAAATCACATCCAGGAGAATCCTTTTTGAAAATGGCTGGCAGTGCTATCATGCAACTTCCAACAATAAAACAATCTGAAATTAATATGAAAGTTTATTTAAAACAAGGAGAATATGAATTAGTTGGCCAGCAATTTGCTCTCAATTTACTGAGAGTCTATCAAGGTCTTCTTTTATAATTCTTTCTGTTGAATTTTATGATCAATTTATTTTATCACAAACCGCTTGAAATATCAATTATTACCCACTTATAAAACTCTCTCACTTAGATAAAAACTCTTTCATAGAACTGACCCCTTCCAATGCCTCACTTTTAGGCCAGAAATCATTGAGAACCCAGGTATCAAGGGCTGACAAGGTTACTTCTCCGTCAAAGGAATAAGCATAAATCTTATTTTGAGCCGAATCAGGGAAAATCAAGTTTGACATGGCAAATTTCCTATTATTAGCAAACACTTCAACAGTGTTTTGGTCCAAAAATATTCTCAATTGAATGACGCCATTTTCAGCAATAAGATGAGCATTTGTCACACATAAAAGGTTGTGATTAAAATCCTCAGAACCAGATAAAGTACGGTCTGTGAAAAGCACTCTTTCTTGAACATTATAACCAATTACTGTGTGCTGATTTGGACCAACAAAAACTTGGAAACCAAACTCCTTGGGAAGCTTAGATGTATCATAAGGGAAAGTAAAGATTGCCAAAATCTCGAGTTGGTTAGTTGGATTCTCAACGCTAAAGGAGCTTTGGATATTGTTCAATACAATATTTTCATAATGCTGATTATTGCTTCGCAGATTCGAATATTCCTCAACAGGCTCAGAGACAATACGAAGCCCTTCAGAATAATGTCTAAGCTTGAGCTCTCTTATTCAAGGTAAAGACTCTTTCCATCCCTCTGTAGGTAAGAATTCAGCATAGACAGCTTCATTAAACCAAGCTGTAATGAGACGTCTTCCCTTTGGATCGCGGTTAAAAGTTGCTGCTTCAGTAAAATCTCCTCCATAGTCAAAATACAAACTTATTCCTTTTGATTCAGTAGTTGTAAAAGTTGTTCCATCAAAGTCTCCAATATAATGTTGAACCTTGGTAACGTTATTGGAATGGGCTAAAGTCCACTTCAAATTGCCTTGATCATCAGTCAAAGCAAACAAATCTGGATCTTCAGATCCAAAGACCTTCTGTTGACCCTTCAGGTCCAAAATCACTCAAAATGAGTCCAATTAATTAAATCGGTCGAAGGATAAAATCTGCATTTCCATATCGTTAGTAATGCGGTGATCATGATCCATTTTTGTCCTTGGGCATACCGGATTACTTTAGGATCCCTGTGGTCACAAAGACCCTCGTCTAGGCGAGAAATGATAGCCTGGACGTATTTTTCATGATATACCCAAACAGTTTGACTCAGGAGGAGGAAAACTGAAAACATAAATTGTGATTGAATCTCCATTTTACAAGAATTAAATCTAAGAATCATAAATATGCAGAAATTGTTTTTCATTTCTATGGAGCCCACTTTTGAAATTGGCAACTTTAATTTGAAGGTAAGACTCAAAGGTAACTCGATAATTCCGAGAGGTAAATTATTTTTTTAGACAATAATTGGAGGTA
>Ga0182738_1001024_pt1 | contig 36457 bp, 33 predicted proteins | sample eDN5th30CBELigMG_FD_128876 | JGI IMG/M metagenome (GOLD analysis project Ga0182738, IMG submission 128876) | Enriched Miracle-Growth compost microbial communities from Emeryville, California, USA - eDNA 5th pass 30_C BE-Lig MG (version 2)... ...
CTAGAAGAAAGATCCTTACTTCATTGTTCAAAAATTCGAATTGATTTTCTTTTTAATTATGGACCTTCCTTTTCGAATTTTTTACGTCCAAGCTACAATTTATTCTAACTTGATCTCCTTTCTTCAGTTCTCAATTTTCCTTATAATAGATTGAAAAAATAACTTCTATCTAACTCTCAATTTGTCTAAAAATCTCCCCCTCAGGTGCTAACAGACGAATCGAATTAACGAGATTTTCAAGTTATCTGACAAAATTTATTTTTACTATGCTAATAACTCTCTTCCCAATCATCAATTTTAAATAATCGTTATAAATCACTTGATAGTCAATATCTTTATTGAACAAACAGTTAAATATCAACGAATGATATTTGAGGAGTTAGCTCGCTCAAAAGGTCTTTTTAATATTCGTTAATGGACAAAGCAGTTGCGTCTCCTTTTCAAGTACCTCTTATCTCAAATACAGGATCTCCCAACTCCACTCTCATGATTTCTTCCATTTGCCAAGTAGCAAATAATGAAACAAGAGATTTTAAGAAAATTTAAAAAGAAAAAGATTTATTTTCTTTTATTCGTTAAGTTCTAAATTAGAAAATTTCTCCTTTTATCGAAACTGAACTATGTCCAGATACCATCTTGTCTTTTTTCAGCTCTTATGAAGCATTGAGTTCAACTGCATCTCAACTCGAATATGCTTTCTCTCAAATTCGTCCAAAGTGACGATTTTTTCCCGCATTTTCAAGATGAAAAATTTTTATTTTCGATAATGTTTTAAAAAATGGTTTTTGATTTGGACAGCTTTCCCGAATTGTTCATTTTATATTCTCTAAATACCGATCTTTAGATCCCACTACGCCTAATTATGATGATGATGATTTTCGCAAGAGCGAGCGCTTCCCAACATCCAGAGAGTTCCCAAGGAAGTAGTTTCGTGATGTAATTTAAAATTAAAAAGTAATTTTGATTTTGAACTTGAGCGATATTCACCTAATCATTTTTTACTTTGTTTAAATTCCTTTCAGAACTTTCTTTGAGCCAATTAAAGTGCTTTGCATTCAATTTGTTAACGATTTCGTTTAAATTAAATAGACAAGATTGAACTTCTGGAACAATTCTCCCTGTCTTTAAGAGTAAGGGAAGTCGATTTGGGGGTTAGAGTTTCAATTTTGGCTTTCGTTCCGGGATTAGTTCAGACAGATTTCTGTTGACGTCCTCAGATAAAATATATTCCCGGCGGTTCTTATTGGCCAGAAAAATAAAAAAACAGACTAATCAAATTTTGTTATAAAAATTGAGCTAAATTAATACGACTTCAGCCGTTCGCGAAGCAAACTCCCTTTACGCTTGAAAGTCAATTAAAGAAAACCCGATTTCTCCCGATTTTAAATCTTTCCAGAGATTGGAAAGGGTCATTTGGCTGATATTTCTCGAATTTCTGCCAATTATAACACAAAGGTTCTGAAGATTGGATAAAAAATCTGAGATTAAAATTTTGAATTTATGTTTATCGGGTCTATAATATTTAAATATACAGAATAAATATATTAAGCCTTCGCAAAAATGGAAGAGTTTCGACTTTATAAGGCATTTGACAACGATAAACTTTCCAAAAAGGTCCTATTGTCACCCCTAGACTTCCAAAAAACTCTCAACCTCCACAAAGACAAACTTAATGAATGCTTCCAAAGCCCTCTCATCACTTCAGAAACTACTCCCAAGCTAAACTTACCAACCAACGAAACTGCCAACTTCCTCAACCTCTCTTGGAACAAAGACGATGATTTCTCACTTGAAAACCATCAAAATACCAAGATGGAGGTTGAGGAACCTGGCGCTTCCGCTCACGAAAATCAACACAACAAGGCCCACCTAGACATCAATTTTGGAACAACCCAATCGACTAAATTTCATGACTATGATATAGATTCCTACAGAATAAGTAGATCTCGTGTTCCTAGCTTCAATATTAGCCGCGAAAAGCCTGGAAGCGAAGATTTGTTCGGGAACGACGTTGATTTTAGGCTTATTTTTGAAAATGTAAAGCTTCTTAATTATATTCGCGCAGAATTTATTAATTTTTCTAAAGCTTGAGAAACACCAAAACGACCAAAATGCCAACGAACCACACCTAGATCATAATCAAAGCCTCACTCTCTGTACCCTTCTTCTAGGTTTCTTCATACTAACCCCCGATAATTAGCTCAAGAAGAAAATGAATCAGAACTTTATGATTTTCCTGGATATCTTCCAGAACAACTAAGGAACAATCAAGAATATGAAGAGAATGGGCAAGATACAGCACCTCATTCAACAGCAGTTGAGCCCACAACTGAACAAAACTTAGACGATGACCAGAGTTTCGAAGAGCAATTAACCACAACTAAAAAGAAGAGAAAGGTCAATAATATAAGAGCCATAGTCATTCAAAAAGGAAATCAGAAAACATCTATCAAGCTTCAGGCTGTCAAAAAACATAAAATCCAACGTATTTGATTTTCTTTACTTCAATATTCTCATTCATTTTTTTAGCTCAAAAGACAATATCGACAACATCATCAACACCAACTGGCAACACAACCATGATTACGCTCAAACCAAGAATTAAGAGAAGCAGGAAATCAGCATATCAGAAAACCCAAGAGAAGGTCAAATCTGAAAAAAGTATCGATGAACAGCAACAAGTCAAAGAAGAAGATACTGTCAAAACAGAAGAGACCAAGGCAGACTCAACAAAATCCATCGAGAATAATCCAACGCCAGCGCCAATACCGCATGAGAAAGCGAAACTTGTAGCGCCGTTCGACCTCAAAAACTCCTTCTCGAACCTCTTCCAGGGGTTAAATTTCCCAGCAGAAGTCGAAGCCGTCTTGACAAAATCAAAATTGCTTAGTAGTTTTCAATGGCCTATTGTGAAAAAAATTGGGCCTTTGACTGTTGAGGAACGAAGGGCAAAAGTTGAGCAATATCTCAAAAAGAGAAAAGAGCGCACATGGAATAAAAGAATTAATTATGATTGTCGAAAAAGAGTTGCAGATAGCCGACTACGGTTTAAGGGCAGGTTTGTTACAAAAACTCAAGCATTTGGGATGCTGAAAGAAGTTGGTGTTTATTTCGACATTCAGAAAACAACTGAACCAGAAATCAAAGATTTGCTTGAAAAACATTTAGGAAGCAGCGTTCAGACAAAAGACGAGCATCAAGATGAACACAGTCTTGTTAAAGTAAGGAGAAAAGACAGTAATTCAAGATTACAAAACTAAAAAGAGTTTCAAAACATCATTCTTTAAAGTCTTGAATTCCATGTTTTTTATGGAATTAACAAAGGGTCCTCTTGTCTTGCTATGGTATATGATCAACAATATACTAAATTATTATTAATTGCAACTATGGGTAAGCTTATATATCACTTGTTTAGTATCATTATTATCAAGTAAATTACTATTAAATAAAAAGCTTATATTGTGTCAATTATTCATTTTAAAACTTTATAATTACAATTTATTTTAACACATTCATTCATTTATAAGCTTACCCCTTTTTAAAAAATAAATCTTCAAATCTCGTTCCACTCTTTCTTGGTCATTTGATCCCGAAAAATTTTCGAAGAAAAATAAGCCATTTTAAAACAGAAAAGGAATGATACAATTTTAAAAAAGCCAAACAAATTAATTTCTATTAAAATTTGAGTCACTCATTTTCAGTAAAAACGAGATTCAGGAATCGCTCATTTAGTTCTAAATTTGATCTATTGAAAACCCATCTCAACTAGCCACCTCCAGAAATCACATCTCCTCCATGAAGAAAACCAAAAACTAGCGAAAATATCTCAAGATATCACTTCCCAAATGCTTTCAGAGCTTCATACCCTTTTTAGATAAAATTTTCTAGTCACAGCGTTCTAGTTTCCAAATAGCTCTTCCAAAATTTCCATCCTGAATCGTAAACCCCCTCTTTTTTCCCATATTGTGGGATTTTAAGAGGAATTATGCTGAAGGAACAACAATTTTTTCCAGTACAGTTACACCATTTCGCTGAGAAATTTCATATAAATCACTAATTTTTCCAAATAAATTAGAAGCAATTAGTCTCTAAAAATGGGTAATTGCCACTGCTTGGCTCAGCAAAATCTTGGCGGAGATATGGTCAATGATAGGGCTCTTTCGCACAAATCCTTGGCCAAGAAAAAAGGAAGCTCAAGTTCCACAAGCTCTGAAGAAAATCAAGCTATCAAAATTCAATCTGTATTTCGTGGCCATAAAGTTCGATCTGAAGTCAACAAACTCAAACTCGACCAATACAAGGCTCGCGTCATTGAGCAACTCCGCCTTTTTATTGAAAATTCTTCACAAAACGCTCTCATTTCCAAATTTCCACCCTTTGAATACAAGGAAGACGAGGAACAAGATGAGTTCTTCCCCAACCGTAACTTCAAAGGACCTACAGAAATTGCTGGTGGTGGTGTCTATGTTGGCGAATGGTACCTGTTTATTTTCAATTCCTTCAACAAAACCTTGAATTTCTTGTTTTTCTAGCATAGTTATCTTTTTTGTTCATGATAAAACTCAACTTTAAACTAGGGTTGGAGAACAAAGACATGGCAAAGGAATTATGATATTTTCTGATGGATCAGTTTATGAAGGAATCTGGGCAAAGAATCTTGCTAATGGCAAAGGAAGACTCGTCCATGTTGATGGGGATGCCTATGATGGGGAGTGGTTGGATGATAAAGCACATGGTTATGGCAAATATACGCATGCTGATGGAGCAGCCTTTGAAGGCCAATGGAAGAATGATGTTCAAGAAGGAACTGGTATAGGAATCTGATGGGAAGCTAAATAACTTAAATTTTCCTTAGGCGTTGAAATTTGGCCTGATGGGTCAAAATATGAGGGCGATTTTAAAGCAGGTAAAAAACATGGAAAAGGAAAGTTTGTTTGGGCAGATCAGTCAACTTATGAAGGAGGATTCAAAGATAATAATATCGAAGGAATAGGGGTTTATATCTGGCCTGATGGAAGAAAATATACTGGAGGCTGGGTCAATAATAAAATGCATGGAAAAGGCATCTTCACTTTCAAAGATGGAAGAAAATACACTGGAGATTACATTGAAGATAAAAAACATGGACAAGGAACATTCGAATGGTAAAGATTTTTGAGAAAATTTATCTAATTGAATTTCTCAAGGCCTGACGGTAGAAAATATACTGGAGGTTGGCAAAATGGTAAGCAGCATGGTACAGGTGTTTCTATTTCAGCTGATGGTGAGAAAAAAGAAGGTGTCTGGCATGAAGGAAAACGCCAAAAATAAAACCTTACATGAGCTTGCATACAATTTTTCCACTTCATTTTTATCGATTTTTTCATTGTACAATCATCCCCATTCATCCATAGAGAGATAATTAATCTTGAATAGTCAATCAGCGTTTCATGAAATACGTTGTATTTCTTATGCTTTGATAACAAAGATTAATTACGAAATTTGCCTCACTTCTTCTTTATCAGGTTTTACCACACAAATTCACGACAATTTATACTTTTTTAAAGGCATTATAAAAATAGCATTCTTCGGAACAATATGTATTTCATTTCATTTAATTTAAGCAGTCTTTTTCAAGATATAAGCCATGTATATAGTTTCTCTAGCTTCCATAGCCTCATTTATTCTGCTTCCGGAAAGTCCGCTGAACTTTTTAAAGACAGGTCTAAGCCCTATTTCAATCATTGTTAATAATCAGTCGCCAAAGAAAATCCCCTACATTTGTGGACGAAACCATTAATTAAAGCCACTCTTCTAGTTTCATCAAGTTTCAAAGCATGCAAAACATTAATAGTAATATCTTCCTTCTTAACAATTTTCTACAAAATAATTCTAATTCTCCTCTCAATCCTCATCCTTACCAATCCGAAGCTTTCAAGGTCTTGTTCTAATTGTTCGATTTCACCACTGGATCTGAAATCGGTAAAGGCAAAGGTTCCTCCGGTCTTGAGAAGCTTATCAACTCCCTTGACGAAGTTCTAAAAAAATTATTCGTGCTATTTTCACAATTTCTAGTCACTCTAAAGTTGCCGTAGCAGTGGCTGCTTTCAACATTGACAACAAGATCGAATTGTTTGTCACGTAAGTTGGGGTTTTCAGCGAGTCTTTCAGAGTCTCCTTCAAAGAATTCGATATTGGGGTTGCTAGCATAAGCTCTTCTGCAGAATTCAACCTATACATTCAAAGTTAATTCATTCAAAAATCTCAATCCTCACTTGGTTAAGACTGAGATCGACACCGATGCATTTTTGGGGCTTCAAAGAAGTGGAAATATAGTTAAGACCACCGCCTCTTCCGGAACCGACTTCAAGAACGTTCTTGCCCTTCAAGTTTTCATTCTCTTTGAAAGCTACCAACAAATGATTCAAATTACAAAAACACGCGCAATTTTTTACAAGTGGCAACATAATGGTAAAGTTGGAGGGGGAATCTTTCTTCTTCGAACTCAGCGCTCAAGTTGTTGATCAACTTTCCTTGTTCAGAGAATGGGGCATATCCGTAGTTCATAACCTTCCATTGGACTTGAGGGTATAACCAGCAGATAAAATCATAGAATCCTTGCCAAAGGAATCTTCTGACGCCTTCGCTACCATAGAACAAGAAATCATAAGCTTTCAAGTATTGATCATGGACAAGTCCTCCCAACTATACCAAAGATTACTTTAATTTTTAAAGGAGCCTTCTTACAGGTGTCTTTCTCAAAATGAAATAAGCAGCGACGATGAAAGGAGAGAAAATCAAAGCAAGAGGGATCCAAATCCAAGAAGTGACGATCAAGAAAATGATAAAGCCGAGCAATCCGGCAGCAATACCACCGAGAGCAAGTGCGACTCCAAAGTTTCTAAACTTAATTTCCATGTTATACGATTGACAATTTTTAAATTTATCTAAATATTATGAAGTTGAAAATTTTAATTAATACAAGCCCAAAATATTCTTAACCTCACATCTCTCTTGAGACCTACGTGAACTGATTATTTCCTTAGAAATCCTTCAATTATCAATATTACCTTTATTCAATCATATTATGATAAATCATTTTATTTTATCAAAATTTAAACCATTTCTCCAATGCACAAAGTTTCATTTTATAACAAAGATACAACTTTGAGATAAAATGCATGTCTCAAGTGATTTTGATGATCCTTTGAGAAACTTGCTCTTTTTGTTATTCTGTTCGAATCATATGGATAAATATTTTGTATAGAAAAGTACTGACTATAAACCAGGGATTATAAATTTTACGAGATATAACTTGATGCATTCAATATTTGGTTTTTAAATGAATCTATCTACAGAATTATCTGGTACCACCGGGGACAACGGGCTTGATCTTTTTCCAATCACCAATTTCCATAGAACCGAGATTTATAGCGTCAATTTCTTCTTGACTCAAACGATTTCTGGGAATGGAGGAAAACTGATGGACATATTTCTCGCCGCTTTCTTGAACAACTTGAGATCCGTGACCGTGACCAGATCCAAGACTAGCATAATATTCTAAAAAGGTTATTGTTCCGTTCAACTTTGATTATTATACCAGGTGTTCTCTTTCCGATAAATTTAATAGAAGGTCTGTGAGCAAAAGTTCTTCTGGGGATAGAAAAAAGCATCTTGACAGTTGAGGAGTTCATCTCTTCGAAACAGTTCGATTCAATTGAGTGTATATTTTAATTAATTTTATTTTCTAAAGTCTTAAGAATCAAATATCTTGCCTTCATCTCATTCTCTTAATTTAGCTTCAATTCAAGAATAATATTTAATCCCATTCTTTGTCTTAGAATAATCAGAATTATCAAAGCTCTCCTTGTCTTGTCTAAAAATGACCTCTTAAATTCAAATCTTTCATAATCGGGCATGCGATCACTTGCAATCAACAAAAGTTTTCTATAAAAAAAATATTTATCCTAGTCATTGCCTTACTCACCTTGAGGGATTTATCAGAGATTCGAGGGTAATGATCGCTGAAATTGTCCTAACCAATGTTGGAAAAAATGCCTTTTTCAAAGTAAATTTTGAAACTTAGGAAGATTGAAATTCACAAAAAAAACCCACCAAACACAGACTTTTAAACTCCAAAACATTCCTGTTGATATATCATGCTCTTTTGCAAAAAATACTTTCAAATCATGATCTAGATGTTTGAAACTTACAAAGTTCACCATTCTAAACATCCTCATCAGATCAATTTTTTCATGAAACAAACCTCTTGTTTTTCAGCGAAATTGAATCAATTGTTTTGGTGGGATTAAACCATAATATAAATAAATTTCGGTTTCTGTCTTAGAAAGCCTAATACCATATGGAAACGACTCAAGCTCCTCAGAAAGAGGGTGAAACAACTGCCAAGGCTACTCTTGTTGAAGAGCATGCGACTCATAAGATTGAGGAAAAGACAACAGGCAATTATTATCTTCCTGAAGCTCAGCGTCTCATTAAAGCTGTAATCATTTCATATTTCATTCCTTGAGACTCTAATCATCACCTAGGGATACCCAAAAAAGGCATATACATTGTTAGAAAAACATATATTTGAAACAAAGAATATTCCTACAATCTTGAAAATCCGAATTTGCCGAAGAATGATGGCATCTTTAACAAAAATCTGTAATGGTTCACTCATAAAAGGGGATATCCAAAATATTGATAAGTTCGTCAAAATTATGGAGAAATCGAATAGTTGTTTGTTTCTCTGGCATGAACTCATGAAAACCTACGTCACAAAAACCAATACAAGATTTGAGCATTTGCATGGTTATTTAGCTGAATTGGCAGACTCCTCAGATGAAGAGTTGAATGCTATGAATCTCTCAAAATCAAGGAAAAGTAGTCAGTATATCAACAGAAGTTTCGATAGCGTCGAAGATACAGGCGATCAAAAAGCTTCAATGTTTGAGAAAAAACTCAAAAAGAAGAAAAAGGACTCACTCTCTAATAAGCTCGATTCTGACCTTATTGATGATACTTTCAACTTTCTTGGTGGTCCAAGTATCAAAGTCGATGTATTTACAGGAAAAGAAATGAATGGTAAACTCTTAGATAATTCATCCCTTTGTTAATTCATCCGAAAGTGAGCTTTGTTTTGGACGAATTCATCAAATATCTTTTACAACTTGTTCTGAATTGGGCTCTTTTCTTTAAAAAGTAATAGCTTTATTATGGTGTCTCTCAGACTCAATCTCGTTTAGAATAATGAAAAAGCCTCAAGCAGCACTCAGATTCCTCATCCTAAGTGAAGAGTTCTCAAAAGCCGCAGAACAGTCTCTCGTAACTCAATTTTTCCGAGAATAAAAATCCATTTCTCATCTTCAATAGAACCCAAACCTCCTCAATGTTGTTGCTAAAATCAGAATAGTCATTGCAGTTTTTAATCTAGAATTTGGAAGGTAATCCTTTTTGTTCAATAAAAACTTCATCCCCCTATTCTAGAATCGATGATGCACTGAGCATTTTTGAGAATACAATCAATGTTTTACAAGTTGAGTTTTCTTTGAGAATGAATCGTAGTAAAGGCAGAAATAAATCAAAAAACCTTTCAGTCAAACTCAAAAAAACTGTCCGCCTTCTAGTGTCAATATTCATTAATACAGCAATAATCTATGAACAACAAGAAAATTATTCAAGAATTCTTGAATCATTAAAAATTGCCTTATGGTTTACGACCAAATATCTCAGCCCAGAAGAAGAGTTATATAAAGCTGTTGTCGGAATCTATGATGCTGCCATCAAAAAGGTTAGTTTTTCAACAAACAACAAAAAAATCATTAACGCCCCAATAGTATGAAAAATATCTGAAGGAATTAGGAGAGATAGAGAGAATAGCTCAAGGGGAAAATATGGATTTAATTGAACAAGATCCAAGATTTGAGCCTCCTCCAAAGATCGATCACTTCACAAAAATCAACGAGCATCTATACAAAAAATTTCATTATGAGCATCTCAATGCAACCCAATATGTTGTTTTTCCAAACAATCCCAAAACAGCTCCCAATAAATCTTTGATGAAAACGCCACAAAAAAAAGCAATGTTCGAATCAACACATGAAGATGTGTCGACTCAAGTCAAAACAGCTGATGTCACACCAAATAAACCTCTACCTTTAAAAGATTTACACTACGAAATGTCAGCAGCCACAAGGAGCACTCACAATGACCCTCAATCACCAAGTACCAAATACGGCCTGTCACCACATAGAAGCACTTACACCAGCGAAAATAAAAGAAGAAAACTTAAAAAGGCTCTTGATTTGAGTATAGAAGAAATAAATATTAAAAAATACAAATTAATGTCAGAAAAATGTAAGATTTAGTGGTGGTTTATTTTCTTAATGGATAGATCGAAATCTCACAAATCCTGAAGAAGAATTGACTGTTTTTAATTTGGACGATGAAGAAGAAGAAAAACACATCATCATGCTGAATAGGAATATCAAAAGCAAGCATAGAGAATTAATTAAAAAATCGGCAACATCAACTGGTCTCAACCCCAAATCAGCAAAATCCGAATATACAGATATTGATAAATATTTCCAACATGTCATGGAGAAAAAAATTCAACAAGAAGATCGAACTCGAAAAATGCTAGACCCAACACAATTCAAAAAGTAAACAAATTTTTGAAAAAGATTTTCTTATTCCCTCTAGTGTTGTTAAAAATTATGCATATTTCTTGAAAAATGAAGATTTTGATAAGAAAGAGTTCAAATTTGCCAATAAGATGATTGCAGCCAGGAATAGGGAAGACTTGGGAGAGCCCAAAGTCGAAGCAAAGTATACAGCTCCTCCTTTCAAAATCGCTGAGCTTCAAGAAATGAAATCAGATGCTTACGTAAAAGAGATTTTTCGATTCAAAATTTCTTAAAACCCGCTTTAGTTGCATGAAGTCAAAATTGAAGTTGAAAGAAAAGTTGCTGAGAAAAACCTTCTATATAAAAGTACTTTGGACAAACAAACCTTTATTAACCTATATTAGATGCCAAAAATGCTCAAGCCAAACATGTAAAACCAGTTCGTAAATCAGTCGCGAAGGACAAAGATATATTGATCCAGGACAATACAGATCTTGGAAAAGCTGCACCTGAACAACCAAAACCTAAATTCAGTGATTTGTTATTGAAACACACACGTCAACTTGGTCTCAATACCGTGAAAACTACTATTGAAGAAACTCGCAAAAAGCAAGCCAAAGAAAAGCAACTTGCTAACCAAATGAAAAGTCTTGGACTGATTAGTGAAGGCAATCCGGGAAGAAGATCCTCGATTAACTTAGGCACCCACAGAAGAAGCTCAACTTACGCTGCTCCTCAACCAGAGACTCTGGAAACTCTTCATCAAAAATCGAAAAACGTAAGATCTAGAATTTAAACTTTCTAAGGACAAAATAGACTATTCAACTGTTGATGGAAGGAATTGAAAAGAACATTGCTGATGGTGACAATATTGAGAAACGTATCTTGGAAAACAAGACTCTTGTAGAGTTAACAAAGCCAAAAGACAAGTAAATTTATTTTGTCAAACTTCATTTCTCATTGTGATACCAAGGTTCTTGAAGGTGCCAGCTGATCTTGCAAAGTCAACTCACCTCCTTTCAGATAAAAGAGATGCGAGAAGAAAAATCTGGAACTTCTCAGATCTTGTCAAAACAACCCAAAAAATTTTGGGACACAACCAAAAAACACCAACTAAATAATCTTCCTTCTTCGAATAAAATTTTGAATTCTTTGAAAAATGTATATACTATACTATCTCTCGTTAGTGTTCATTTCATCCTGTTCGATAGCTTGCAATTTGAATTTGTTAAATTAATATTGATAAGTGCATGATGTATTTTTTTTTTCTCTGTCTTTCCTGGTATCAAATTTGTTCACGTTATTCTCCAATTCGAAATCCGAATCATCGTCATTAAAAAGGGTTGATTAGTTTAACCAATATCAGAGATGGAATTTGGTTGAAAGATATTTTTCAATATTCTTTGACTTCTTTACCTTCGGAAGGGAAAACCTTTCCTCCTTCTTTTTCTAAACAACTGAGTGCTAGCTAAAACTATCAAACTACAGCAATAGTTAGTTTTTATTAGTTGAAACAAACAGTTTTATTGTTTCATTCATTTCGTTGATCCATGATATTCAAGTAAGTCTAACCTTGAAATATTCATAGATTTTTAAAGAAGGAGAGAGGAAGAAGGTGATTTCAGAAAGGCTTCTTTCTCACAGAATGTTATTTTTGTTGATACAAAGTGAAACGAGTTTTCATAATATTTTGTTAAAAAAAAATTAATAGAAAGAATTTTTACGAGAGATTCGCCAATTTATAGGCCAAATTAAAGCTTTGGGCCTAAAATCAAATTCAAAAACGAACGCCTTGAATTAAAAAGATGATTGCAACGACTCAGCCAATCTGTAGTTTTGAAAATCTAAATTGTCCACAGAATAAGCCATCATGCTGGGAAAATTTCTAAAGAGCAGTTATGGCTCAAACCAAAAAAAGAAATTTTTGAATTTAAATTTATCCCCTAAAAATACATCACCTACGACAATTTAAAAACTTTTGTTTAAAGTTTTCTTCTCGATTTTTTCAGATTCGACCAAAGATCTTCGAGATCTCTCTTTCCAAAACCAAAGTTTAAAATGTACCGTTTTATTATTTTCCAGGCTGAAAGGAAAATTCAGTTGAATCATTCATCTTACTACTAAAATCTTAAAATTTTCAACTTCAATAAAACATCCTGTGATGGTCGCTTGTCGTTCTCTATTTTGAAAAAACCATGGATTTTTATCGTCTCAGGTCTTGAAACCCTCACTCGTATTTCTTAAACTATGGCGATATTTTCATTTTACAAACTTTTTGAAAAAGGCATTGTCAGAAATTTTATCTCAAAATTTTCTATGAAACCCATTTCAAATCTTCCCACTCATCAAAGATGAGCTCTAGTTTTTTTATGGCTATTTGGTACAGATTTTTCCTTTGGTTCTGATTTTTTCTGAGGTAAATGAGGTAGCATGTTTGTTTTGTGACGTACTGAAAAAATTAATACAACCAAAATTCAGTTAATAAAACTCAAGTTTTTATTTAAACATAAAAATTATCACGCTAACGATTCAGCTATCACCTAGCCTCTGGAAACTTTTGAAATTTAGATTTTTTTTCAAGTTACCTTTTCCTTTTGGGCAAAAACAACCTTCAGGCCAATAGCTTTTATCGACCTCACTTTCAAAAAAAAATTCAACCCCATTAATTAATCTACTGAAACGGAATAATCATCCTCGGCTGATGCGAAACAAACTGTCATCATCTTTCATTCCGCTCAACCAGTTTCACTTCTAGTCTCGATTGTTCGAGAGAATTTAGCTACATATTTCGAAAATCTTAAAACTGGTCCAATCGTTTCTTTCTCGAATTTTCTAAAACAAATCTTAGGCTTTTATTAGCAACGTTAATTTAATTCTCCCGATTCTGGAATCTTATGATGACTCCTTCACCTTTCTCACTAGTTCCTCGGAGTCCAGCAGAACCGATCAGGCAAGGTGACACGTCAGTAGATCTGAGCAGGTTTCAAAGTTTAAATCTGACCAAAACCTTGAAATAGAATTTTTCAAACAAAAATATTGACAATTCAATCAAACTCTTCATAGATTTGATTGGCGCGACTACTGATTACTGATTCCTTGAGTGAATGATTTTTAGACTAGGCTTTCATTCATTGGAGTTTCTGGTATCCCATGACTATAAATACCTCGAATTCTAACTGTATTATGTAAAAAGAATTTTATTTATTTATACACACCACAAAAGCTCCATAATTTATGGATACCTTCGACTCTAGCTTGGTCCATGCCTTTTCCCCCATTGCCCTTTCTCTTTCACAAAAAGCTGTGAAATATGAAAAGGTCTTCAGACCAGCTAAAAGACCTGACCTTGAATTCATCATCAAGCCCCTTGCTGAAGAACATCTTATTCCTTGTGCTAAATTATTAGCTCATTCTTTCTGTGCCCACAACAATGTCTACAAATTTTTCAAAGTCCACGAAGACCTCTACTTTGAGAGGATCGCAGTCCCTCTTATCAAGAAGAACATCAAACACCAGCTTGGTGTTGTCTGTGTTGACAGTAGAACCAATGAAGTCATGGCTCTTGCTTTGAATGACGATTATTCTACTGAAGAAACTGAACCTTATTACACCAACAAACACCCATTGCTTGACAGAAGAGGCCGTTACCACGATGTCATTAAAAGAGAAACCAAGAAGTTCACTGATCTCTTCCCCAAAGGAAGATATGAAACTATTTACGTCAGAGCAGTTGCAACCAGCCCAAAAGCTGAAGGTCTCGGATTATTCACAGAATTGCTCAGATTTACCATGTTTGAACACCCCATCATTAAAAAGGCCAAAATGCTATATTCTATTGCTACTCACCCTGCTTCTGGCTATGCTATGCTCAAGTGTGGATTCCAAAACACTTGGAAAAAAGAATGGAGAGAGTACGCTAATATTAAGGGCTATGAAGAGTTTGCTGGAGTTGGCCAGATTGGCATGACTCAAGGAAAAATCAAAATGAACGGAGTCCTCTTTAATGTATTTGACCGTCACAGTCTCATACTTAGACCAGGACTTTAAGTTCTCGTTTCTAAAACCAATTTCTAAAAAGAATTTGTATATATTATGTGATACTAAGTTGCAATACTTTGACCATAACACTTAGAGTTTAAGCCTTTTGATTTGTAACAATTAAAAAGGTTTACAGAACATTCCAATTTTACTTGTCGGACATCTTAAAAGATGTACCTCATCACACCCAAGAACCAACCATCCTCCCTCCCTCTCTGAAGATCCCTCTAACTAACCAATAGCTTGACTCCTATTCTCTCCTTCTCACAATCACATCTACAACCCAGGCTCTCCTCTTCTCTAAAATTAATTGCTAGCTGAAACAAACACAAACTCTCTCTTCTTTATCTCTTGACATCTTGGCAATTCTCAATTCTCAATTCTCAAATTTCCATTCTTTCTCATTTTATCGTATATTATTTGTCTTATGAACATCTTTTTCTTGTTATATTTTTTCTATAAATACAGCTTATGGTACATTTAAAATGATGAATCTTTGAAAATCCATCAGCCTCTTTCCTAAAAATGCTTTCTCATATCATTCTCAAGTCTCTTTTCCATCTCAGCATTAAAAAAAAATCAAATTCAATGCATCACAGATGTTTTTTCCTAAGTCCTAAGTATAATCTCTCTTCATATTATTCGATTCAAAGTCATTTCTCTTCCAACTCTGAGGACCCAAACTTTATCAGATCTCTCTAGTTTAATATTTCCAGACTTGAAAAAGAATTAATATCAGTTTTTTTCATTCAATCATAAAAGAATTCTGAAAACTAAACTTTTCTCCCAACCAGCTGACTTCCTATCACTCTCCTTTATTCTTTCCAAATCTCTATCCCCTTGAACTAAATTCTGGCTTGAGAAAAATTTCCTTTCTCAAATGCTATCAAAATATTTCCAAAATTTTTTTTTCCTAACAGAATTTGATTTTTATTTCTCCCCCAAAACTTCTTCCCTCTCTGAAACCAAATAAAACAGCATTTTAGACCCATCTTTCCTTAGCCGTAACGTCTTTCCAGTAGGAAAGTTTGAATTTCTATTTCAGGAATTGTCCTCAAGGTTTTTTTCTTAATGAATTAAACTTAATTTCTTTATTTAGGTTTTCAGAAAATTAAGGCAATCTATTAATGGATTTATTAGAAAAAATTTAAAAGCGTAGTTCCGATCAGAATACGCATCGAGAGTTGCTTTGTTGTCTTCAGATTAGCAAAATATGAAATATAAAAATTGTACACGACAAGAGAGCCAGAAAAATCATAAGAGAAAAGCTTTGGAGATATGAAGGTGATGAAAACTTTTGATACATATTTTTACATTAAAAAATTTTATTAAATCACAGCACAAAGACTGTATCCTCAAACTTTAACCACAATGAGGAACATTAGACTTTGCTCCTAAATTTCGTAAAAAAAACTTTTTTTTTTTCAAAAATATTTACTTGTCATTCCATCATGATGACTGTGGCTGTGGCTGTGATTGTGGGAGTGAGGATGCGAATGATGATCCTCCAAATATTCAGCAAGTAAATCACCAGTAGTTTCATTTGTCTGAGTATAGTTATATTTCAATAAATCATGGTCTCGAGGTCTCATTGTTGAACTTGACATTCTCTTTTTCTGATGATGCCTACAAATAATTTGAGAACTTTTCTTCAATAAAATTTTTTACCCAGATACATCATGTTGTGATGTATCGGTTTCTTCGTATTTCTTTATTCCTCCATACAATGCATGCAATCCCCTTTCTATTTTTTTTTTTTTAGTCTCCCATCTACAACCCATATCTACCAGTATCAACTCGATTTCGTTCGTTTTCATGATATCGGTTATGTTCTCTTGCTGTTAAAGGCTCTCGTGTTCTTCCTGATTTGTGATGATGGTGATGGGATTTATTAGTTGATTTCTCATGAGAAATATCGTGATCAGTATGCAGCACATGCTCACTACTTTTATGTAGGATCCATGAATCATCATCTCTATTATTATGCCTATGGAGATGTTCTTTGCGACCAGCTTCACCAAACGTCGCATAATCGTTAGCGATTAATTGTCCAGATTGTCTCCAGTAGTTAATTTTATTCTCTCTTAATTCTCTGCCTTCTAATCTTCTGCTATCTTTTGGAGGCTCAGTTGAAAGATTCTCAATATTTGAAATTTCATGTTCAGATCTAATTTTGTTCTCAGTGAAAATTCTCAATAATAAAATCATACTTTCGACTTTGTTCCTTCATTCTTCGATATCTTTCCAATTTTTCTTGTGTCTTACTTCTTTGTTCCAATCTCTTGGAACTCAATTTATTCTGGTCGACTTTCTGGACCTCAGGCTCTTGTTTCGCAGGTTCAGTTAGTCTGTGTTTGTTCGCTCTGGGCTTAGCACTAGTTTCTCTTTCTTCATCTCGATACGATGGTAATGTTTGACTTGGCTTACCAATATCATCAATATAACTTGTATGTGTGTGTCTTTCATGAGTGGGCAATTTATCATCCTCAAATGTATACGGTCTCTTTGTAGATAAAGTTGCATCTACGCTTTGCCTGGGGTGAACCTCATCTCTCTTAATTGAATCAAGCTCTGTCTTGAACTTTGTTTGGGCATTTATACAGGATACCAAAGTCTAAAAAAGAATAAGGTTTCTTTCTGCTTCTTAGAATTTCTCCTTACCTCGCTCATTTTTTTCATTTCATCTAAAATCATGCCATGTTTAGAATTTCTGTCAGAAACCTTTTCATTCAGGTATTTTATAACTTCTTTCACTTTGACAGACACTCTATCCAATTTCCTCTCAATATGATCAACCGCATTCTCCAAATTCTCAAATCTTTGAGATGAACTGCTACTCATCATTCCCTAAAACAGTATTATTGACCTCCTCAATATCAAAACTCCTACCTGCTCAAGGCTTTTTTCATAGTTATTTTTAAAATTGGTAAAACCTTTTAATTGTTCTTCAATGATGATCAATCTTCTTGTTACTTCATTCTAACAGACTATCAAACCACTCCTCCCATAGATTCCTCTTTACCTTATCTCCCATCATAATATCCTCCATAATATTTATTCTATTTTCCAACTGTCCAATCTCATCAGCCTAAAATTATTCGATCCCAAATTTCTTATTCATTCCCTTACTTTGCTCCGATATTGATTTCTTTCTGAAATATTCTCTACATATTCATCAAGAGCTCTGTGACTGAATTTTGGCTCAACCTAATCATTTTATTTTTGCTTTCTGAACAAAACCTTTACATCTGGAAATAGGGAAGCTTCAGAATTTCTTGATCGATAGTTACTGATACTATGCTCTCTTCCGAAGTAGTTTGGATCTTTGATGGATGAATTCCGAGCATGGGTATGAGGAAAAGGGTGGAAAGGTTCTTCTGTGTAGCCTCTTTGTCCAGATTTACTCATTTGTATAGGAAAATTGAATATTTAACTGCTAGTTTAAATCAAATTCCCGTGAGGATCACATTAACGATATTTACTTCACATCAATTGTCCGTAGTTATTTTCTCGTTAAATTCTCTCAACAAAATTTTATTGCTCAATTTTGAATTTAGAAACTTGAATCAGAAGATTATGTATGTATGAATGATGGAATTATATTTATAAAAAATATCAATAAGTTAGTCAAAATTATAGATATTGCAAAATCTTTTCTTTTAAAAAAAATTATTAACAAGATTTTGATGCTGTTTGATTTTCATCTAAATCTTCTGGAGATTGATTGACAACAATATTCTCCACATTTTTATTTTCGCCCAAACTATCAACGATTGCGTCAAATTTTTCATTGATCTCTTTTGCTTGCTGAATATCAACATTGTCTATTTTTGCTTTATCTCCGTACTTTTTCATGAGCTTCTCATAAATAACTGTCACTTGACTTGACAATTCAAAGTATTTTTGCAACACTTTTATAACACAAGGAAGGACATCTTTTCCTTCTTCTGATTCTCCTTTACCAATAATCTCCTTCATTTTTGCCAACAATTTCTCTAATGTTGAAAGTTGAAGAGATTTTAACGAAGAATGATCTATCAAATTATTTTCAAATTTCAACAAAGTAAGAACCTGTAATTTCGACTAGTCTCAATAAATGTTTATCACTTCCTTCACTCAAACAAAATTCAAAACTAGCATTGATTTTATTCTCCTACAAAAGAATTAAAATAAAATTATTCCGATTTTTACTTTGAAAAGGCTATCGATTTTTGTCTGAACTATATCCTCCTCCTTTTCTTCCTTTTCTTCTCTTCCTTCTCTTTCTTCTCTTTCTTCTTTTTCTTCTTTTTCTTCTTTTTCTTCTTTTTCTTCTTTTTCTTCTTTTTCTTCTTTTTCTTCTTTTTCTTCTTTTTCTTCTTTTTCTTCCTTTTTTTCTTTTTCTTCTCTTTCTTCTTTGTCTTCTTTTTCTTCTTTCTCTACTTTTGTTTCAGACTCTTCTCCTTCAATTTTAATCTCGTCAGATGCCTGTTCTGCTGCTCCTTCTTGGCTTTTGGATTCATATTCAACATTGCTAGGGCTAGAATTTCCAGACCCCCTTGACTTGCTGAGAACAGCACTTTCAATATCATTGATCTTATTTACAAGTTGCATGATTTCATTATGAGTTGTAGCTTGAAAATCTTTTATCACTTTCTTCACTTTACTTTGTTTCTATCAATAATTTAGTCAACTATCTCCCAATTATTCATACTTGGTTCACAGTGACAAGTTGAGATATTAAATTCTTGAAACTTTCATCGCGAACTTCATCTTTTTCACATTGAGACAAATCGCTATCTTTAATCTGGCTTGAGTTCTTTGTGTTTTCTTCACCTTCTGGATTTGATATTTCATCAACTTCTTCTGCTTCTTTCACATCCTTTATGCTATAAGGAGAGAATATTCTTCCCTTAGTAGAAGATTTCTTTGATGGTGAGGAAGGACTTTTTGAACCCCCACTATTTCATTTAGGAAAAGTTTTCATCTTATTTCTATACCTTTTCTTTCGAGAAGGACTGTTGCTGTCAGAATAGACATATTTGTAGATTTTATCAGGTGAATAATAGATTTGTAAGCTTGGCTCTTTCTCTTTCTTGGTGACTCTTGAGCTATTGACTTTAGTTGGACTCTTGACAATCACATCAATTTCTTTCTTCTGTTGATTGGCTTCGAAAAAGTTTGAATTCTTCTTGAGTTGCTTTCTTCCATCTGTACTCTTTGGACGTGAGCTTATTGGTGATTGTCGAGCAGAAGAAGGTCTCGGAGTCTCTTTACTCTTTTGAGGAGTTTGATGCTGTCCAGGTTGATTTGTAGTATTTCTTGGTGGACTCAATTCAAAACTCTTCCCTTGGCTTCTTGATCTCTTATTATTTTCTTCACAGCTTTGGTCTTGAATATCGACTTCGAAAATTTCATTAGATAAAATTCTCCTTCAAAATCAATTACCAATTGAATCATCTTCATGTTGGTGGTCAAGTAAAAGCTCAGAAGGATGGATCATTTCATCACAATGTGGAAGTTTTTCAACTATTTTAATTGCCTGTAGTGATATTTCTCTTACTGCTTTCACCTAAGATTTTTTTAATATCTTAACCAAGACTTAGGTTTAAAATTACCACATTATAACGAGAAAGATTCAATTTTTTCAGTAATTCTTCTTTGTAAGGAGCAGTAACCTCTGGAAGGAGATGACTAATGGTAGACATGACTTCTATTGCCATTTTTCGAACATGACCTTCCTTGTGGTGCAAGTTTGCATATATAACAGGGATTAAAAGTCTTGCATTCTCTTCAAGTCTTCTTGGATGCCCTTGATAAACAATCAAGACATTCAAAACAGACTCCAAAAGTTGGAAATGATTCTTGCAGTTTGATGATCTGAGCAATTTGAACAGATTTGTACAAATCTCATTCAGCAACATAGGCAAATGGAAAGGTGAAATATTTTGAATTGCTTTCACAACGCACATTGAAGCTCCTTTTTGTGTATGACGATGCCCAGTTCCACATAATTGGAAAAGTTTTGTTAGAGTAGTTTTAAGATTTTCACAAGCAACATCCTCTGTAGCATCTTTTAAGCCAAACTGTATCAAGCCTCCTGTAGCTTCACTCAAGCTTTCATGAAGGTCTTCATCATTCTCCTTTAATTTCCTTATTATCAGGCTAACAATACCCGAAAAGAATGGCAAAAGTTCCCCTTGATAGACTGAAGCCATCAAGGATATGACTTTTATTGGCCCTCTTTTCGTCTTCAGTTGATGCTGTAAAATATTGTTTGAGAGCTGTGCTAGAACTAGCTCCATACGGCTTGCTTTTTGGCCATGAGTAACAAGAAGCTGGCGAATTGTATCAAGACTGGTTTTTTTAGGCACATTGTCCCTGTTGATAATGGTTAAAGAAAAATAAGATCAATCATTTTTTTACCTTAGTTCTCCAAGTAGAGCGACAAAGCTTTGGACAAAAGCTTGGTCGTTCTCAATATAGATTGACTTGGTCTCTCTCCTTTCAGATTGCATGTATATTAAGGTTGAATTTGGTTGGTATATTATTTAATTCCACTGAGTTTAATTTTCAAAAAAGTTTTTATTGCTTCAATCTATCAAATCAAGGGAAAAATTAGCAAATTATTCTCATTCTCATCCCTCATTTGATTTAGTCTCACATGAAAAACTCTGATTCAAATACATTTCAAACCCTCAGATTTATATTTCTTTGGTATTTTATTGTATCATCAAAATTATTCTTATCTCATATTAAGAACCCTTCGAATTAAAATAAGCATCAAGCCACATCCCTCACTGTCCAATTCTATTTTGAATCAAAGAGATCAAGGAAATCTCCAACAATCTCAGAATCATTCTCTGAATAAATAAAGGAAGAGCCCTTTCTCAAAATGTATTTTTCCTCGCAAAAAATCTAAAAAATAATTTCAGTTCGAGAAAATAATTTTCCATATTAGACAATATTTCTTAGACTAAATTCTGCCTCCGAAACTCATTTCACTTTGAAGTTGAATTGAGCTATTTTTATATAAACATCCTAAAATTAAAATATTTTTAAATCAGATGAATCTACGTCTAAGCAAATTCAATGAACTCCTTCAAGACCTCGGTCTTTACCATGATTATCACCAAGTTTTAGTTGATAATGGTTTCGACAATTGGGAATCTATCACCTATTTAAACGCCGCCACTTTAGAAGACATGGGTACTTATTTTAATTTCTCTGGAATTTATTCTCCTTTAGGAATTAAAGATGATATCAAAGTTCAAGAAATTTTGGCCTGTATCGAAGCCGCCAGTGTCATTCAGGACCAAGAGGAGGTTCTCAGCGAATCTTCAGAAAACTTGAGGCCTGAAACTGATTTGATTGAAGAGGTCAAGTCAGGCAATAGGTCTAGATCTGACAGTAGGGTCAGTACTGAGGGCTTCAAGAGATATTATCCCATCACAGAAAACATTCTAATGAAAGGAACCAGTCTCAAAAAGGATAAAAAAGAGTCAAATGAAAAGTTCTTTGGTCGTGTGATCCAAATGTATTTGAATGAGAAGGGAATAACTCACATTGTAACATATTGTTTGGTGGGTTAATCTTAATCAATAGGACTCTTTGCACATGTTGCCCCAATTACAATCCCTCTATCTTTACAACAACCAAATTGAAAAAATCGAAAATTTGGACACTTTAAGCAACCTTACCCAACTTAACTTACAAGGAAATTTCATAAGAAAGATTGAAAACCTTCAAAATTTGAAAAAATTGAAGAAATTGTAATTTTTATCCGTTAATGGGAAATCTTTAACATTATTTCTTTCAAGGAACCTCTCCAGAAACATGATTGTCATGCTCGAAGGACTCGAGTATAATCAAGAACTTGAAGAACTATTTATTTCACATCAACAAACAAGTGAAGAACTTAAATTCGACATGACATCCCTTGCTGTCATTTCTAATACTCTTCAAGTCCTCGAAGCCGATGGCAACAGAATTACTAATGTCAGTCCTCTCGCATATTTAAGTATATCCCCATTCATTCCTTTTTTAATTCTCCTCAAGATAACGTCAGAACTCTTTCATTAAAAAGTAATGCTATTGAAGATCTTGAGGGAATGGAAAAGATGCTTGCATGCATGACAAGAATTGTCCAACTTGATTTTAGAGAGAACCCAATTGAGAAAATCCCCAAGGTTCGTGATCAAATTGTCATGATGTCATCCAATCTCGGTAATCATCCCCATCTTTGAATTTTCCTGATGATTTCTTCTGTAGAAAATCTCAATGACAAAAAGATTTTGGCGAATGAAAGAGCATTCTTATTGAAGTTCTATAACATAAAGTCTAATGCGTAATAATCTTTTTCCTTGATGGCAAAAAATTACCCTTTTCAGACAAGGAAAGACTAAGAGTGGATTAACTAAACAAGGAGGAAAGCAAGGTTCTGATCTTGTTATTGCTGGTGCAAGCATCAAGGAAGGAAAAGAAAATCAAACTTATTCTGATGGGCTCAATAAGGCTTCTGACTTTTACTCAAATACTGTCCACCAAGTTTCCAAGAAAACCTCTCACTATTAAAGAAAGAAAATTATTATTATTGATTATTTATCACATATAAGAACTATTATTATGAGAGTATAACTCCACTTTTGATGCTTTCTAACATCCCTATATATACATATTAATTATGTGCATCCTTAAACTTCTCCTACTTTTTCACTTCGATTCAATTTATTTCATTGAGAAGAAAAATTTTTACGACGATGAGTTTCTTATTTTAGAAAGAATAAAATAAAATCAAAGAAAAAAATGAATTTTTCACCACTATTATCCCTACTTCAAACAATTATTAAAAGCCAGTAGCTTGAACTATTCTCATGATATATTCTTTAATATTTTCAATAATTCCATGATCATATGGGTTGAAAAATGCAAAACCATATCCTCCTCTGGGATTGAGTCTGATTTTGGCAAGTTCAGGATGCTTGTGGCTTTCAAAGATCTCGCTATAAGTCACATTCTTCACCAATCCATATACCTCAATGCTCAAGAAAATAAAGTTATATCCAGCAAAGACCAAAGCCAAAAGATACACAAACCCATTCAAAAGACTGTTGGTCGCCAATAAATATGCGGCTTCAAGGAACCAGATCTTTTTATTCTGGACTTCATCTCCCAAGGTAAGCCAAGTTCCCAAAACAAACATTGATAATAATCCCATTTGTTGAATCAAAAGTCCAAAATACAAAAAGTGGTTATTTCCATCCACAGGTCTATTTAAACAAGGAGAAAAGTGATGATATTGAGGGATGCAAAATGCTGAGCCTTCAGGATGAATACTTCTTGGTGGTTGTCTTTGTAAGCAAGTTGCACAATATTCTCTTTCGCTAAATTTAGCAATCTGTCTGAAATTCTTTTGATCCCAGTGCCATGCCAATTCGTGTAATAAGCTTGGGAAAGTTGAGCTATCAACGTCATCAATAATACTATCAGTGCTATCTCCTCTCAAAAGCTTGTCCAAAGCAGTGTACCTTAATTTGTATGTGGGAGAAGAACTAGCAAAGGACTCGTCAGCAGCATTTGCGACTTGCTTGTAAGCAAACACCTTGTTTGAATTCGAACCACTCTTGGATGACTTCATGAAATACCAGAAGGTATATGCGATGAAGTAGAGGTTGAAAAGTAAATAGATCAGATCTCCAGTGTAGCCAAAGCCTTTATACATGATAACGTCCACGTAGAAATTGATAGACAAGAAGCAGAAAATTGCATAGAATGAGAAAGTTACTGTTCTGCTGTTCTTCTCAAAAAACTGCTTTGCCCTCTCTTTACGAGTTTCCATTGCAGTTGGGAAAAATTTTCTTCTAATCAGTTCTTTGATATCGCTTGCTGGCAACTCATTGAATTTCATACTGGCTGGCAACTTATCACAGTTTTCCAATAAGAATTCAATTGCCTCGTGGCATGCGCCTTGCACAGCTCTATCAAGTGGAGTCATTCCTGTGGCATCTAACAAGTTCAAATCAAGCCCAAGCCTTTTGAACATCTTCAAGAAAAAGACATTATTTCTAAAAGCAGCCCAGTGGACAACAGTACAACCGTTAAGGTCAGTAACTTTAATGTCAGCTTCTTGTTGTAACAAATAAGCAGCATGGGGAATAAAGTTTTGCTTAACGCAATAGAGAAGTGCGTTAAACTTGGTGTTATCTTGACAGTTGATCTGAGCACCACGTTCGCAAAGAAGCTTCACAATTTCAATGTGCCCATAATGACAAGCAATCATCAAACCGGTTTGACCGCTTGAAGAACGAATATTGACATCAATCCTGAAATGATCAAGCAAAATCAGAATGATGGGGATAGCTCCTTGGGAAACAGCATGGTGCAGGAAATTGTATCCACTGTAATCAATATAATCCTTTGGAACTATATTGTATCTGAGACAATGGAGAGCAGGGAGGAAATTTCCTCTTTGGTATTCGGTAATTATATCAACAATCTTGTAAAAGACTTGAGGTTGAGGTTGGCCTTGTTGTTGGATCACCTGATCTTGTCCAGGTTGTTGAACTTCTTCTTTGTTTTCTTGCTCGGGGTCAGCAACAGGCTCATGATGCTTAGCAAAAGGATTATGACGCTCTTGGACTACGGAATTTGGGTGGGCTTCAGAAGACATGACTTGTTAATTAATTGTTTGGAGTCGTATTATTATTTTGTAGTGGCTTTTTCTGTTAATATAAAAGTGAAACATCTCGCTGATTTTAAATAAAATTGTCCGTTAAATCAAACTAACATTGTCGATGGTCCTTTGTTTATGATGAGAGATTGGAGAGAGAAAAGGAGTTTCTTTGCAAAAAATCTAGATTGCTTTTTTTCACTCCACCCCAAAAACTTTGAAAAATGGAATTCTTGCAAAGTAGTAGAAAACACACTCAATTAAAATTTGACTGGAAAGAGATTTTGAAAAGCATTATTCATGATTTTTATTTTTTTTATTGTTCATCAAATTAAAAAGAAATTCCCAGTCCTCAAATATCCCCATTCCTGATTTCATTTACAATTTGTAGTTCAAGTTGAATTGAATTAGGTCAAAATATTATTATAAATTACATTCAAAATTTTGTCAATAACAGGTATTTTTTTAAAAGTCAAAACTGTATACAAGAAAACATTTACAAATATATATATCTTATTCATCTTCATTGTCACGCTCCCTCGGTCTTCTATTATTTATTCTCTGGAGCCAAAAGATTTTCAAGATTATGAAGTTCATATCCTTGATTTTGATTGCGACGGGAGGACTTTGTCATTGTTGGTTGGCGATAATCATTATCATTTTTATATGCTTCTTCTTCATAGACTGGAAGAGGTAAAATCGACTTGAGAAGCCAACTCACTGCACGAGCATATTTTTCTGAAAAACTTGAACCAGGACAGCAGATAAAAATCATTCCGCTTAAACTGCATATCAAACATAAGAACGCGTAAAAAATCATTGTAAGGATGAACTGAGCAAGGATCACTTTTCTCATATCTTCACACTCGCTAATCTTTGCAAAGCATACAATATATGCAATACTGCAAGCAAAGCCCACAAGTCTGATGATAAAGAAAATAATTGCCATGATTACTGATAGCCAATATTCAAAATAAGAATCTGGATATTTGCTTCGGATCCCCACTGCAGACAAAATCATCCAAACCAGTATAAAAATAGCTCCAATCAAATTATATATCCTTGAAAAATTTGTCCAGAAAAATGTTGGTCCTTCACATGATGCTTTGCTAATGTCACCATATTTAATCCAGAAGATTATGGCCCATGCAGTGTGCCAGACAAACTCAATGATGGGATAATTGTGGCTTGGTTTATCCACAGACTCATAGTCCTCTCTCATCTGTCTTACTGCTTGCTTCATTTTGTCTCTTTGGAGGAAAATAAAATATTAACTGACAGACTGCAAAATTATAACGAATAAAATTCTTCTTGCATTAAAATAACATGAAATCCGAATCCTTGCCTTTTTTATCCTTCAAATACTTTCCAACTCAGATTCCTTGTCATTCTAACAATCATTTTAAGGTTTGACAGATTTTCCTGATCCTGCTCAAAAAAGCTTTCGAGTCTTGGAGAAGATGGATGTGACTTCCTTTACTGAGATAGAAAAGGACATAAAAATTTACCATCCAGTCAGAATTTCAAAGAAAATAGGTTAGAATATTTTACCATCAGTCTTCTTGGAATCATTTTTATTTAGAAATAAAAAAAAAAATGAATTTTTCCTACATCGGGTTTTATTCTCAATTGTATGTTTTTTTATTTGAAAGAGGTGTTTCTTATCGATAAAGGCATGAAATATCGAACAACAACTTTAAGAATAAATTATAGCGTTTTCCATAAGTTAGAGTGATTGAGTAAAAGGTATTATTATAAAGAGGTAATGCCATTGAGAACATCAACAATATAATCAAATCCTGGTCTTTTTCTTGGATCAGTTGCTCTGCATTCTGTAACCAATTGTAAAATCTTCTTTGGAACTCCAACTGATGAAAGTTGATCTTCCTTCAAAACCTTTGTCATCACATCTGCTGGCTCTAATCCTTCAAAAGGCACTTTTCTGCTGAAAAGCTCCCAAAGTAATGTTCCAAAAGCAAACACATCAATCTTCTCATCGTAAGCTCTCTTTTGGAATATTTCTGGAGCCATATAGCATGGAGTTCCACTAAATTGCATTGAGCCCTTATTCAAAGAACTCTGAAATCGAATTAACAAGATGTTTTCAATACAAGATTACTGTTGAGCGAGCTAAACCAAAATCACACAATTTAACTCGATAGTGATCATCAAGCAAAACATTATGAGACTTGATATCTCTATGTACAATATTTGAAAGATGCAAGAAATTTATTGCCACAGCTATTTCTCTTGCAATACTCAATCTAAGATCTGGCTTGAATTCCGTCCTTTTCAAGAAAGTTTAGATCCAAAATCTCCAGCAAATAAACTTACTTTGTCATGTGAAGAAGATTGAATAAAGATCCATTGGGAAGGTGTTCAGTGATAATGCAAAGATTGGGAGCCTTAGAGCAGATTCCCATAAGTAAGACTATATTGGGGTGACGAAGTCTATTGAGCATGTCAACTTCATTGCTGATATCGTCTCTTAATTCTTGTGTAATATTGGGGTTGAAAATCTTCTTTACTGCCACATTAGTTCCTCTGTAAATACCCCTTTGCACAATACTAAAACCACCTAAAAGTTATTATTTGAATTTATTCAAGACCCTCTATCTACCTTGGGAGATATTTTCTTTGATTTGGATTTCAGAAAAATCAATTTCCAAGAGTTGGGCAATCTCGTCTTGTAAACCAAATTCGTTCTTAGAACCCTGGATTTGGAACTTGTTATACTCTTTTTGACTCAATCTCAAGTTTTCAATTTCCCTCTTCAATTCAATCACCTTTTGTTGTTCTCTTGCAAGCAAAGATTCTGTTTCAGACAATTGCCTCTTCATGCTCAGCTCTGGCTTCTCAGCTGATATCGTCAGTTTCACAATAAAATAATAGAAATTTTACGAGCCAAATTTTTGTCATCTTGGTCAAGCCAACTTGGTTTATTCAAGGTGATTCCGAATTTATCAGGCTTAGCAAATGAAGTCTGAGTGGAACCAAAGTTTGGGAAGAGATCTTCTTCAACGGGTTTAGAAACACTTCCACCACTGAAACAAGCTTTTAATGTTGATTGGAGCTTGAAATCAGATTGGTTTTCTTTTTTTAATAACTGTTCAAACTGAGGGCCCAAAGGGTTTCCTGAGACGTTCAAGACGTTTAAACCAGTCAATTGAGTGAGAGTTTGAGGGAGAGAAGAGATTTGGTTGCCAGAAACATCCAAAAGCTTTAGCTTAGTAAGATTAGAAATTTTGGTGTCAATGCTAAGAATTTTGTTATTTGAGACATCAAGAACTTCAAGGTCAGTCAGTTGATAAATATCCTGAGGAATTGAGTTTAAGCCTTTACCACTCAGATCAAGCTTTGAACTACGACTTCTTTTACAATGGCGGATTATAAGAGCGAGATCGTCCATATTTAAATTTTGATATAAATGTATTATTTAGGAAAGAGCAGTAAGTAAAAATACAAAACTCTCTTTTTCTTTCAAAAGAACATTTTTGATAAATTTTTTCATATAGAAGTAGTTAAGGAAGAGGCGAGGTTTCTGAACGAAAATTTGAGAAAAAAAATTTCCAAGCTGAAAGAGAGGAAAAAAATCGAACTAACTTCATTTTTAAAGAGAGAAAAATATTTTCTTGCCTGCCGACTTTTTTTTTCAAGAGAGTGTCAAGAAAAAAGTTTCAAAGGTTTAAAATTGACTTTATTCATAAATTGATTTGGAAGAATGTAGATTCAACAAAATCTTAACTTTTTGTTTTCATCTGGCTCAAACATTGAAAAAAAGTAAATAAAAAAGTTTTTTTGTCTTGAATTCATGAGAGTTCCACAAGATTTTCATCATAAATTTCTTCAAAAAAAAAATTCACAAAAAAAAGTTCTCAATTTTCTCGTTTTTTAATTTTCTGACTAAAAAAAAGATCCGACAAACAAACGAGTCTGAAAATGCGACAAAGTCAGTCAAACGAAATCTTCTTTTATTGACAACAAAATAACAAGATTCGTTAATTCAAGATATCCCTGATCATGTTCCCTTTTTATTATCCTGACTAAGCTGATCTATCATATCGACAAAATTCGTATTTGACTCACCATATTCATGTATCGAAAGAAATTTTACTCTGAACTCTTCTGTATTGTAAATCTGGATATTAAACAATAAAATTTACAGCACCTCAATAATTAAAAAAAAGTTGAGATAATGGAAATTACGTTTGCATTGGATCGTAAAACATCAGCTTATACCCGATTTCTTGGTCATGAAGCTCTTCAACAGGGTATTACTATGGAGGATATTGATGGAGTCTTGGGAGAACTGGAAAGAATGGTTAGAAGAAAACATAGATTGATTATTTTCCTCGGAGTTTGCTTTTATCTGTATCTTATCCTTGTCATTGCAGGAGGGGCATGCCTCGGAGGTTTCGCAGATATCACAGGAAAACAAGCACTATTACTTGTCGCATTTATGGTGTCATTACTCCTTGGAGGGTTATATAGAGCTTTCAATCTCATTTCTGGCCTTGAACTTGGAATTAAAGACCACGCAAAACCAATTATTAGTAAATATAGTGCCGCTGCAAAAAGTAAAGGCATGACTTGGATTATCCCAAAGAAATTTCCTGCTTGTGTTCAATTGTATATTTACAATAGTGCAGTTCAACAAGCAAGAAGATTACAAAACCAAAATAATCCTGCTGAACCGGTTGTTATCCACGATAACCAAGCAGAGAATTCTCTTTCTCAAGGTTTATTAAATAATCCTGCCTAAATTGTAGCTTTTGAAAAATTTTCAATGTATGTTGCTGTTGTTGTAAAGATTTTCACACATTTTTCTGAAAAAAAAATCATGTTCTATTTTCCTCCCTATAATCCAATGAGAATGATTTTTTTTACTAGTCAGCGGATAAGCTTAATTATAATGTTTCTTTTTTAAACATGCAGCAGATATCTATTTTAATGCATGCAAATTGATGGAGTCATAAATAACTAATGGATTTTTGTAAATTTGAACACATAAGATATAAACTAAACTAATTCATCATGATTTAGATCTTTTCGAGAGGCTTGATACCGACCATATTGAAAGCAACGTCCATGATTCTTTTAACAGCCTCGCACAAGAGAATTCTGGTTTCCTTGTTGGGGTCATCATTGATTCTGTACTTGCTATACCCTTCAGCAACCTTGGTGGAAACTTCATAGATGAAGTCGCACAACTTGTGGATGTTGAGTTCTTCAGTGACGGTGTCAATGACTTCAGGGAATCTCAAGAGGGACATAGCCAAAGTTCTTTCATGGGGATGGGTGATCTTGAATCCTCCCTTGCTAAGGATAGTCTTCATTTCTTCTTGGCTGATTCCAGACTTGTTGATGATGGAGCAGATTCTTGCGTAAGAGTAGAGGAGGTAGACAGCGGTGTTACCCTTGGGGTCCAACATTTGGTCATAGTTAAACTTGTAGTTGGAAATTCTGTTTTGCTTCAAGTCAAAGTACTTGATAGCGGCCATACCGATTCTTTCAGCAGATTCGTCAATTTCAGCTTCGCTAACGAGGGTTTGGTTTCCTTCCTTATTTTCGGTAAGTCTGGCCTTCAATTGATCAGCAGCTCTTTGCTTTCCTTCGTCCAACAAGTCAATCAACTTGACAGTATCTCCGGATCTGGTCTTGAATTTTTGACCATCCTTGTCAGTAACAAGACCGAAGCCCATATGTTCCATTCTGGTCTTGGGGGGTTGATGCCAGCCCATCATTTTAGCAGCTTCGAAGATCAAATCGAAATGGGGTCTTTGGCCAACGTCAGTGAGAATCATGACTCTGTCAGCGTGGAGATCGAGAAGTCTGTACTTGGCAGCAGCCATATCGGTGGAATCGTAGTTGTAACCTCCGTCACTCTTTTGCAACATCAAAGGAACTTGCTTGCCCTTGATGAAGATGCACTTAGCTCCATCACTGACTTCAACGAGACCCTTATCTTCGCATTCCTTGATAACGCCAGGAATCATGGGGTTGTAGAAACTTTCACCAAAGTTTTCAAGCTTGATATCAAGTCTCTTGTAGATTTTATTGAATTCGTTGAAGGAGATTTGGCACAAGGCTTCCCAAGCTTTTCTGCAGTCAGCATCACCTTGTTGGAGGTCAACAGTGGTAAGTTGAGATTTCTTCTTGAAATCGGCATCCTCGTCGAACTTCTTCTTGGCTTCCTTGTAGAAAGCAGTCAAATCGGAAAGGGGAGGAAGTTCGTTCATGTAGTTGGGGTAAGCTTCCTTAAGATGGGTGATCAACATACCGAATTGAGTTCCCCAATCACCTAAATGGTTGACACGATGAACTTTATGGCCTTGTAATTCGAGAATTCTGCAGATACTTTCACCGAGAATAGTGGATCTCAAGTGACCGACGTGCATTTCCTTGGCAATGTTGGGGCTGGAGAAATCGACAACAATAGTTTGAGGCTGTTCTTGTTGGATGTTAATGCCGTGGTTCAAAAGATTGTTGATTTCTTGTTCAATGTAGCTGTCCTTAACGTGAGCAAAAACGAAACCTTCGTCGTTGATTTCCAAACTGTCGACAACTTCGTTGGTAACAAGCTTGGATTGGAATTGTTCAGCCAATTCCTTGACGTTCTTGGCTCCGAAGGAGTTGTGAGACTTCTTGTATCTGTTGAAAAGCTTGATAACTGTAGGAATTTGATAGTCGAGGCCGGGTTTGTTGGTCAAAGGAGTGACAACACCTTCATCGGCAACATCAAATCCAACCTTGATGGTTTGAGTAGTGACAGCAATAACCTGCTTAAGGATTGATTTCATAACGTGCTTTGATGGCTCCATGTCCGCTGAGTGATTGTTTTTTTAAAAAAAAATTAATTATTGGTATCAACTTGAATCCTCAGTTTACTCAAATATCAAATTGAGCCAATTACAATCAACAGATTCTCTTCAATATCTGATCACAAAATTTCACTTTTCTTTGATCTCATTATGATTATTATCATTACTGATATTGCTCTTGTTCCATCTACTTTATTATCTATTTATTTTCTCAAAAAAGGAATTTATGGTTGTCCGGAATAAGCGAATAAGAAGCTCCTTCTCAAAAGTTTGGCGTTAAATATCTGTTGGAAAATCTTTTTCCGATACATCGAATATTCCATCAAACCTCAACTCCTATCCCTGATATGGTCAGATAAATTTGTTCTCCTTCAGATTTGTTTGCTGATTTTATCTGACTTTCCAAAAATAAAGAGACAAAATCTTCAAAAAACTACCTGACCACCGAATCTGTTTCCTAATAAACAATGAGACCTTTGAAACTAAAACTTTTTTCTGTTTCCTCTCTTTTCTGTTCAAACTTCTTCACATGAATGTATCGTTATTTTTTTCCAAGTATATGATCATTTCTGTGCTTTGTCTCATATAAATTACCGATGAAGAAAATCCCGGTCTCAAAAAAACTTTCCCGACTGAAATATAAATTTTTTTTCCAAAAAAAAAATTTTCAATAGACTCATTTATTTTAATGTTCTCTTTGCTGAACAGAAAAAGCAAAAATGAATCCAATGTGATTTTCGTGCAAATTGACTTTCAAGAAAGAGGAAGAATCTAATGATTTTAAAATTGGTTAAAAATATTTCTACAAAAGAAAATATAAAAGTCCTGGAGTCTCTGATGAGTCAGTCAGCCTCGATAAATCTCTAGTGTGTTTTTTTTCCTTCAATTCTTTCCTATCACGGACTGAATATACTGAATAACCGATCCTTTCAGACAACATTTTCCCGCCAAAGAAGTCAAGAAATTTGCTCAAGGACCTTTGCTTCTTGCCTTTCTTCCTTTGATCTGAAAATTTCTTTCAATACATGTAAAAATCTTTCTCATATAAAAATTCCTTTGATTCAATTATTTTTGATTCCAAAGCCAAATTTAAAATATTTTCCCTCGATTAGGCAATCTTTTGCTTATTTAAATAAAATTAACTCATAGATTCACTTTATGCAAGGAGAATCCCAACAAGGTCCTCAAGGTATTCCTTCAATTTTCTCTCATATTCAGCCATATTTTCAGCTGGACATCCCCAACAAACCCCTCCCGGATATGGACAACCACAACAAGCTCCTCCCAGAAGCTCAGCTCCTCTTCCACAACAACAACAAGATCCTGCTTTGAGAGGAGATCCAAAACTTCTTGTTAGCTCGTAATTATCTGCCATTAGAATAACTTGATTCATTCAAAAATTTTAGAATGTTCGAAACTACCAATCCTTTCGAGATTCCTAAGGATTTGTATGACATTGTTCCAAATCTCAAGATTTTTGACAAATTACTTCAATGTGAAAAAAATATTGACAAATTATTGGCAAAAAAGAGAATTGATATCCAAGAACAACTCTCCAAGCCTTTATGCAGAACCAAAAGAATCCTTCGTATACACATCTTCAATAATCATGCCAACCAAGGAAATATGGTCAATTCCGTAATTATCCTTTCTGAGTTCTCGAACTAATCAATTGTATAGGAAAATCCTCCTTATTGGATTGTCAGAATTCAAGCCAAATTATTGGTATTCTTTTGCCATAATGATTTTTCTTCCTAACCTTTTTCATAAGAACCAAACTCAAGGAACCTATCCCAGAAAGTTCTCTTACTTTGTTCAAAGACTTCAAGTCGCTTTCGATAAAACTGACTATCCCAACTTTGAAGATGTTAATGTATATTTCTTTAAAAATGAAAGACAGAGTCTTATTTATTTATCTCTAGTGGAAGAAAAGCTCTCAATCAGCTGAATTAGATGGCTTCGAAATTAAGCGTTTTGGCAATAAAGAAACTACTTTGAAGATTGTTCTTCATCCTTTCAATTTCCCTCAAAAATTCAAGGTATATCATTGAAGTCAACCAAAGTTAATTTCATATTTTAGCTTGAACCTAAACTTGCTGACGTTTTGGGTATTAACAACTGCACAAGAGTTCAAGTCTTTACTGCCATTTGGGAATACATTAAACTCCACAAACTTCAAGATAAAGAAAATAGAAATATTATCAATAATGACTTGTACTTTAAAGAAGTAAAGGAGAGCAATAAAATTTTTTTCTGACCTTCTCAAGATTTTTGGAACTGAAAAAATGACTATGGACCAAATCTCTCTCAAATTAAGAGAATTACTTGGACCAATGGAACCCATTACTCTTTATCATAGAGTCAAGTAAAATTTTCTAGAAAACCTCAATCATCATTTTTCCCGAAAAGGTTGAGTGGAGATTGCAAAGGTAACGAGACTATTCATGATATTGAAGTTGACCTCGACTACTTCACCGTCTCTTATGATGTTATGCCATTCTTTGCTCAAAAAATCACCACTGATGAAAAAATGGCTCAACAAGCTAATAAGTAAAAAAAAACTTTTTTCTAGAAAAATCCTCAATAAAAATTTCAAGAGATCAAAACTTGCTTGCTTTGAACCAAAAACTCAAGAAGCTTGACAGAAAGGTATTTGAGAAATATTTCTAGAAATAGGACTTACCATGATTGGATAGTGTGCTGATTATATTGAAAAACTTAAGCGTCACAAGAGCAAGAGAGATGCTTATGAAGCCTATCAAAAAGATCCTTCTCTCTTCATTGATAATCTCATCCTCCAACAAAATAACTATCTCAAGGTATTGTTTTAGAAGAAGACATGAAAGTAATTTTTTTTAGATTATGCATGATGATGAAATTGACCAAATTGATGATCCTAAGAAGCTTGGATTCTTGCTTGAAAATGAAGTAAATCAATATATTTTTCATCTTACTCACGTCTCTTTAGGACCTTATTGAAAGAGAAATTAGAAATTACCTTAAGGAAAGAGAAGAAGCAAATATGTAAAGGATGAACTTTTTATATTGAGAATATGAAAGCTACCGACCTACCTACCTATCTATCTATTCTCGTTTCGAGTTTTCTTCGATCGTCATAAATAATATTTTGCGTATTTCACTTTTGTGCTTATTCTTCTTCTCAAGGAGAAAAAACTTTTATTCAATATATCAATATATTACCATCACATGAAAAAGTAACAATTTAATCAAATCATTCCTCTTTAGTCTACTTATGATATCACCAGTATTCAGTAAATACTTATATTAACATTTATTTAAATTCCTTATTTCTTAAATTTAGAAAAATTAATTATTAATTTTTCTCCCATGTATTTTTAATGTGCCGCCGATTGAAAAATTCAGTTAATGGATTAAATTAAAAAATGGCTCTAGTGCTCAAAAGTATTTTTTCCTCGTCTTCCTTTAGAAATTCAAGGCTTGACTTTATTTAACAAGTTGCTTGGAACTCTTCATTGTACGACCTTCAAATTGAGTTTATGCCTTCCCTAAAACCAAAGAATTCTTTGGAATTAAAAAAATTTCAAGTTCAAGAAAGTTCTCTCCCAGTAATGAGTCCAAAAACTGTTATTCCGCCTGAAAATTGATTTTAAGGGTCTCAAGACTCATCCCCTCCAAACTTCTTTCACAAAAGAGTTATATAACAAAGTTCAACTATTTTCCCTCCAAGATTTTCGAAAACAGAAAAATTTTTTTGGCAAAATAAGTCGAATCGTTTCATTCCATTTCGGAAAAATAGACTGATATAACTCCCAACAGAATCAAGATATAAACATGGTTTTGCATGAACCAGACAAGTCATTGATTTTTAAGGCCAGAGTTTGTCGGGTGCTAAAACTTGTCTTATTTTGGCTCTGGCTCTTTTGATTTTTCGAGGTATTTTTTTGCCTCAAATGAGAATCTCCCAAGCCAAAAAGAAGACGAAACTCGCACACCACATAATCACTTTCGAGGTCAAGAAGTTGGGAATAAGGTCTCTCCTCCTGTCACTCTGAAAACAAAATTCCTTCCAAACCAAGTATTCGAAACTAAATTATTAGTTTTGTCAATTACAATGACGTAGAGCTTAGAGGCCGCCAAATATTAATACTTTCTAGAATTCAAATTTAAATATTGACTCTTTTCTAGAGTTTTCTTTTTTATTTTTAATTCCATTAGTCGATGATAAGAAACAAAATTCTGGATCACTATGTAAAGAAATGAGAGTGAATTTTTAGGTTTTAAAAGAGATTTAGGAAAAGATAGATTATACAAAATAACATCTTTTTGTTAAATAGATAGATATATAAAATATAAGTTTAAGA
>Ga0182738_1001027_pt1 | contig 36389 bp, 23 predicted proteins | sample eDN5th30CBELigMG_FD_128876 | JGI IMG/M metagenome (GOLD analysis project Ga0182738, IMG submission 128876) | Enriched Miracle-Growth compost microbial communities from Emeryville, California, USA - eDNA 5th pass 30_C BE-Lig MG (version 2)... ...
ATGATCTGATCCGGCGTATGCCGCCGACGCTTCTTCGCTGCCATGTCGTTGCCGATTCTTCCTGCCCGAACACCGGGCATCAGAGTCGCACAACAACTGGACCACTACGAGGGGCTCACCTCAGCGTCGCCGGCCACCGCACCGATCGGTAGCAACCACAAGGCCGCCGAATCGCCCCGAGGCCGGCGGGCAGCATCAGTCAACAACCCCACCAAGGTGCTCGAACGCGATGATGCCGGGGCCACCCGTCTTGCGCATCCCTCGTTCGAACACCAACATCAAGACGCTGTAGCCGAGATACGCCAACGCCGACCAACCGAGTCGCCTCACTCTCGGCATGTTAGTGGCGATCTTATGCAAAGGTCGTTGGGTGCCCACCGACGGATGTGCGGAGTGCGGTTTCGGGTTCGCGGAAGATCCGCCCGCCCTCGTGTCGAGATGCGGCAGCTTTCCGCTACTGGTCAAGGAGATCCTTGACTCGGTCACAGACGACCAGGTGCGACGACGACCAACGATCGGAACCTGGGCTCCTATCGAATACGCCGCGCACGTTGCCGACGCGGTGGCTTGGTACACCGAACGCATCGAGCGAGTACTCCAGGAGGCCGGCCCGCAACTTGAGCCGTTCGACTTCGATGCCGCAGCCGAAGCTCAAGGGTACTGCCGCCGGAACATCGGCACGGTCACAACGGACGTATCCAGGGCCTGCGCGGAGTTGGCAGATTTGGCAATGAGAGTGGGCCCCGTCGAATTGCGTCGGTGCGGTCGCGGGAGCGACGGATCGCCGCGCAGTGTGGCGTCGCTGTTGGCCCGTGCTCACCATGAGCTTGTGCATCATGAGCTGGATCTACGGCGAGGAGCCAGCAAGACGCAGTAGGCAACCGCCGACTACAGCCAGGTGTCGTCGGTGGTGGCGGTGAGGAACGCCTCCAGGTCGTCACGCCAGTGCGCCGGAGTGGTCTTGTCCGGCTCGATGCCGGTGTAGTCGCCGCGGTAGAACAGCAGCGGCCGCGGCTTCACCTCCGGGATATCCGACAGCGACTGCACCGCGCCGAACACCACGAAGTGGTCGCCACCGTCGTGCACCGAGGCCACCGTGCAGTCGATGTGGGCCAGCGATCCGGCCAGGATCGGCGACCCCAGCGGGGACGGGCTCCAGTCGACACCGGCGAACTTATCCGGTTCGCGGGAACCGAAGCGGGCGCAGACGTCCTTCTGCTCCTCGGCCAGGATGTTGACGCAGAACTTTCCGCTGGACTCGATGGCCAGCCAGGATCGCGACTGCTTGGTCGGGCAGAACAGCACCAGCGGCGGGTCCAGCGACAGCGCGGCGAACGACTGGCAGGCGAAACCGACCGGCACCTCATCATCCACCGTGGTGATGATCGTGATGCCCGTGCAGAACTGGCCGAGTACGTTGCGGAACGCACGCGGGTCGATCGAGAGGTCGTCAGTCACTGCTACTGCATACCCACAGTGAAGTCATGTCCCCACAGGCTGACCGCGGTGCTCTCCCGGGCCACCCAGTCGTCGTCGTCGACCTCGAGGCCCTCGCAGCCGAATTCGATCTGAAAACCGCTGGGCGCCTTCATGTAGAACGACAGCATCTTGTCGTTGACGTGCCGTCCCAGGGTGGCGGCCATCGGCACCTTGCGACGGTAGGCGCGATCCAGGGCGAGCCCGACGTCGTCGGCGCTCTCCACTTCGACCATCAGGTGCACGATTCCGGTCGGAGTCGGCATCGGCAGGAAGGCCAGGCTGTGGTGACGCGGGTTGCAGCCGAAGAACCGCAGCCAGGCCGGGTCGCCGTCAGCGGGGCGGCCGACCATCTGCGGGGGCAGCCGCATCGAGTCACGCAACCGGAAGCCGAGCACGTCGCGGTAGAAGTGCAGCGCCTCGGCGTCGTCCTTGGTCGACAGCACCACGTGGCCCAGGCCCTGCTCTTCGGTGACGAACCGGTGGCCGTAGGGGCTGACCACGCGGCGGTGCTGCAGCGCCACCCCGTGAAAAACCTCCAGGTGATTGCCCGACGGGTCGTCGAACGCGATCATCTCCTGGACGCTGCGCTCGGCCAGCTCGGCGGCGGTGGCTTCCTTGTAGGGCGTGCCCTCGGCTTCCAGGCGCTGCCGAATCTCCTGCAGCCCTGCGGCATTGGCGCATTCCCAACCGGATACCAGCAACCGGTCGGTGTCCCCGGGGACGATCACCAGCCGGGCCGGGAACTCGTCCATCCGCAGGTACAGCGCACCCTCGCATGTACCGGATCCCTCGACCATGCCGAGGACCTTGCACCCGAAGTCCCGCCAAGCCGCCATGTCGGTGGCCTGGATCCGCAGGTAGCCCAGCGAACGGATACTCATCGGTGATACCTCCAGCAAGCTCGTCTATGTCCCAGCCAGGTCCAGTCGATCAGACCATGGTGTCGCCGGGCGGCAACCCGAACTCGTGGTTGCCGAAGATCATGTATGCGCGCTCGGGGTCATTGGCCGCGTGCACCCGACCCGCATGCGCGTCACGCCAGAACCGCTGCACCGGAGCGTCGTTGGACAGCGCGGTGGCACCGGCCGCCTCGAAGAGCCGGTCGATGGACGCGATGGCCCGACCGGTGGCACGGACCTGGTCACGCCGGGCCCGGGCCCGCAGCTCGAACGGGATCTCCTGGCCGGCGGACAGCAGCGCGTACTCGTCGCCGACGTTGCCGATCAGCTGACGCCAGCCGGCGTCGATGTCACTGGCGGCCTCGGCGATCCGGACCTTGGCGAACGGGTCGTCCTTGGCCTTCTCGCCGGCGAACGCCGCACGCACCCGCTTGCCCTGGTGCTCGACGTGTGCCTCGTAGGCGCCGTAGGCCATGCCCATGATCGGCGTCGAGATGGTGGTGGGGTGAATGGTGCCCCACGGCATCTTGTAGACCGGCGCGGTGTTGGTCTGGTAGCCGCCGGCGGTGCCGTCGTTCATCGCCCGGTAGGACAAGAAACGGTGCCGCGGCACGAAGGCGTCCTTGACCACGACGGTGTTGCTGCCGGTGCCGCGCAGGCCCACCACGTGCCAGACGTCGTCGATGCGGTAGTCGGAGATCGGGATCAGGAAGCTGCCGAAGTCGACCGGCTTGCCGTCCTTGATCACCGGACCGCCCAGGAACGCCCAGGTGGCGTGGTCACAGCCCGACGACCAGTTCCACGACCCGTTGACGATGTAGCCGTCGGCGGTCTCGGTGACCACACCGGCGCCCATCGGGGCGTAGGACGAGGAGATCCGGACGTTGGTGTCCTCACCCCAGACGTCTTCCTGGGCCTGCTGGTCGAACAGCGCCAGGTGCCAGTTGTGCACGCCGATGATTCCGGCGACCCAACCGGTGGAACCGCAGGCACTGGCCAGCCGGCGCACCGCCTCGTAGAAAATGGTCGGGTCGCACTGCAGGCCGCCCCACTGCTCAGGCTGCAGCAGCCGGAAGAAACCGATGTCCTCGAGCGCCTTGACGTTCGCGTCGGGCAGCTTGCGCAGGTCTTCGGTCTCCTGGGCGCGCTCACGCAACTGCGGCAGAAGGTCGTCGATGGCGGCCAACACCGACTGCGCGTCACGCTGTTGAATGGACGTCACTAGATTGCCTCCCAGAAGTGAACAGGTTCTTCCGGCCCGTTTTCCAACCAGCCTAGAGTGAGATTAGAACACGTTCCGATTTGTGTCGAGCGGGGTGTTCCTGCAGCTGGTAGCAATACCGGACCACTTTTCTGTAACCTGTTCTAGTTATGACCGAAGATGAAGGGCGGCCCGTGACGGAGACCATTCCGGACGAACCACTCGGCAGTCACGTGCTGGAACTGCAGATCGCGCAAGTCATCACCGAGACCGACGACGCACGCTCGCTCGTGTTCGGCGTGCCAGACGGGCCGGACGACCCGCAGATCCCCGAGCAGCGGTTGAAGTACTCGCCGGGCCAGTTCCTGACGCTGCGAATCCCCAGCGACCAGACCGGCTCGGTGGCCCGCTGCTACTCGCTGTGCAGTTCGCCGTTCACCGACGACTCGCTGGCGGTCACCGTCAAGCGGACCACCGACGGCTACGCATCGAACTGGCTCTGCGACAACGCCCGCCCCGGCATGCGCATCCACGTGCTGGCGCCGTCGGGCACCTTCGTGCCGAAGTCGCTGGACACCGACTTTCTACTGCTGGCCGCCGGCAGCGGGATCACCCCGATGATGGCGATCTGCAAGTCGGCGCTGTCGCAGGGCAGCGGCAAGGTGGTCCTGGTCTACGCCAACCGCGATGAGCGGTCGGTGATCTTCGGCACCGCGCTGCGCGAGCTGGTCGACAAGTATCCCGACCGGCTGACGGTCGTGCACTGGCTGGAGTCCGTCCAGGGCCTGCCGAGCCGCGCCGCGTTAACCCAGCTGGCCGCCCCCTACACCGACCGTCAGGTCTTCATCTGCGGCCCCGGCCCGTTCATGCAGGCCGCCCGCGAAGCCCTGGAGGCCTGCAAGGTGCCGGCCGAGCAGGTCCACCTCGAGGTGTTCAAGTCGCTGGACAGCGACCCCTTCGCCGCGGTCAAGATCGCCGACGCACCCGAAGGCGAGCAGGCCGCCGCGCCGGCCACCGTCGTCGTCGAGCTCGACGGCGAGAAGCACGAGCTGGAGTGGCCGCGGCACGTCAAGCTGCTCGACCTGCTGCTCGACAAGGGCCTTGATGCCCCGTTCTCCTGCCGGGAGGGGCACTGCGGCGCCTGCGCCTGCGAGCTCAAGAAGGGCAAGGTCACCATGGAGATCAACGATGTGCTCGAACCCCAGGACCTCGCCGAAGGGCTGATCCTGGCCTGCCAAGCCCATCCCGAGACTGATTCGGTGGAAGTGACCTACGACGAGTGATCTCCGGTCTAAGTTGGTGCGACATGAAGCGGTTGCTGATGATCCCGGCAGCCCTGACGCTGTTGGCGGCGCTGATCCCGGCCGCCACCGCGTCGGCGGCCAGTGACACCAAGACCACGTTGTTCCCGGTGAATGACGCCGATCAACTGCAGACCCACAGCTGGGTCGACTGCAGCGCACCGCCGCTGTGCCGGTTCACCGTCGGGGTGCAGTTGCAGACGCCCGGGGGCATGACCGGGTTCCCGCCGGACCTGTGGGCCCGCCAGAGCACCGAGATCCGCTCGTCGAAGCGCACCGCCTATCTGGATGTGCACACCGACGGCGGTGAGGGTTGGTTCAAGGACCGCGGCGGCCCGGGCACCAAGGTGTTCAAGGACGGCACCGGCGCGGTGATCCAGTCGATGTACTACGGCGAGGGTCCGCCGGAGAAATACCAGACCAACGGCAGCATCGACGTCCTGGAATACTCCACCGGCCGTCCCAAGACCGACGCCAACGTGATCGTCTGCACCCACGTGCAGGTGACCTACGCCGGGGTCAACCTGACCACGCCGTCCACCTGCGCCCAGACGGTCTTTTAGGGGCACACTCAGTACACGTCGCGCTGGTAGCGACCGGCGGACGACAGCGCCCGCACATGGGCTTTCGCGGCGTCGCGGGCGAGCAGCCCATGTCGCGCGGCGATATCGCAGATCGCGCGGTCGACCTCCTTGGCCATCTGGCTGGCATCGCCGCACACATAGAGGTGTGCGCCGTCCTGCAACCACTCCCAGACTTCGGCGCCGCGCGCGCGGAGCAGGTCTTGTACGTAGACCTTCTCGGGCTGATCGCGGGAGAACGCCAGATCGAGTTCGGTCAGAAAGCCGCTGGTGTGCATGTCGCTGAGCTCGTCGCGGTAGTAGAAATCGGTGGCGGCATTGCGTTCGCCGAAGAACAACCAGTTCCGACCGCGATGCCCGAGCGCGCGGCGCTGCTGTAGAAAGCCGCGGAACGGTGCGATGCCGGTACCCGGCCCGATCATGATCATCGGCGCGTTGGGGTCCGCCGGCGGCCGGAAATGATTGGTGGGCTGCACGAATATGCCGATCTCGGCATCGTCGCTTCGGTCTGCCAGATATGTCGAGCACACGCCGCCGCGCGGCACCCCCCGACACTCATAGCGCACCGCGCCCACCGTCACGTGCACCTCGCCGGGGTTATCCACGCCTGCCGACGAGATCGAGTACATCCGCGGTGTCAGCGGTTTGAGCACGCCAAGCCAGTCTTCGATGGTGGCCCGGATCGGGATTGCGGCCAGCACATCCACCGACTGACGACCCCACATCCAATCCGATAGCGCGGCCTTGTTCTGCGGCCGCAACAGTTCGCCGAGCTCATGATCTTGGCTGCGCTGCGCCACGAACCGCAGCAAATCACCGGTGATACGGGCGATTTCGAATCGCTCGACCAGGGCTTGTCGCAATGACATCGAACCGTGCTCGACGAGCTCGACGACGTGCGTGCCGTCGAGGCCGGTCACCGTCAGCCATTCGTCTACCAGCGCAGCGCTGTTGCGTGGCCACACCCCGAGTGCATCACCGGCCTGATAGCTCAGAGACTTTTCCGGGAGCGCGAACACCAGCTGCCGTACCTCCTTCGTCGAACCCGGGCCGCTGAGCACGGTGTTACGCATCAGCCTGGTGAGCAGCGGATTTTTCCTGCTGTACCGACGCGGTTCCCTCGACGAGCGGACCGCGACGGGGACCGCAACCTCGGCCACAGCCGGGGTCGGCACGGCGTTCAGGGCCCCGCGCAGCGTTCTGAACCACTCGTCCACGGCATCGTCGTAATCGGGCTCGCAGTCGACACGGTCCAGGATTCGGGTAGCGCCGAGTTCGGCCAGCCGGGTGTCGAGTTTGCGCCCGTAACCACAGAAGTCGTCGTAGTTGGAGTCGCCCAGCGCCAACACGGCGTAGCGGGTGTCGGTGAGTTGCGGTGTCCCGTCGGCGGATAACTCCTCCCATAGGACAGCGCCGTTGTCGGGCGGGTCACCGTCACCGGTGGTGCTGGAGACCACGATCAGCTGTCGGGTTGCCGACAAGCCCGTCACCGGGAAGTCGTTCATCGTGTGCAACGCGACTGGCAGTCCCGCCTCGCCGAGGTGGGCCGCGCAGCGGGCGGCCACCTCTTCGGCATTGCCGGTCTGCGACGCCCACAACACCACGATTGACTCATGCCGCGACCCGTCGTCCTGAGGTCGGCTCGCCGGCGTGAGGTGCCGGGAGTACAGCCCGGCCAGCAGGCCGTCGACCCACATTCGGGTGGCCGGCTCCAGCGGGGCATTGGCCGGCACCGTCGGCACACCGGTTGCGCTGCGTCCCGCCTCGGTGCGGAGCGCGGTCAGCAATCCACTCAAATAGATGCGCTCCATGGGAGCAAATGGGGGCACGGTGGTCATGGATTCCCCACTGAGCCCGAACAATTCGATAAGGGTGTCCACCCGATCCGGGCCTGCCTCCCCGGACTGCGGTCTACCGGGCGCTTCCAGTTCGAGCGGCGATTCGACAACCATCTTGGCCAACGTCACCGCACACGCCTTGTACTCGGGCTGTTGCGATGTCGGGTCGACGGCGTCATTGGTGACGGCGTTGATCGACAGGTACTCACCGAACGCGTCATTCCAGTGGAACGGTGCGAAGCAGTTCCCCGGACGCACCCGGTCGGTGACCACCGCCGGCAGCACGGCCCGGCCCCGGCGCGAGGCGATCTCCACCGGGTCGTCGTCGACGATGCCCAGCCGGGCGGCGTCGTCGGGGTGGATCTCCACGAACGGGCCCGGGTTGAGCTTGTTGAGCTTGGCGACCTTTCCGGTCTTGGTCATGGTGTGCCACTGATGCGGCAGCCGCCCGGTGTTGAGCAGGAACGGATAGTCGTCATCGGGCATCTCGTCGGGCAGCAGGTGCGGGCGGGCGAAGAAGACCGCTCGGCCGGACTCGGTCGCGAACGCCAACCGCGGCACGCTGCCGTTCTCGTGGACCAGCTGCGTCTGACTGGCCCCGTCGTTGAGGTAGCGGATCGGGTGGCGGTCCTGCGCGCTCTCCGGCGGACACGGCCACTGGATCGGCGTCTGACGCAATCGCTCGTAGGTGATGCCGCGTAAGTCGTAGCCGGTCTTGGGGTTGGCGAATCGTTTGATCTCTTCGAACACGTCTTCAGCGCTCGAGTAGTCGAACGCCTTGGCGTATCCCATTTCTGCCGCGACGCGGGCGATGATCTGCCAGTCCGGCAGCGATTGGCCGACCGGGTCGATCGCCTGTTGAAAGAGCGTGAGATTGCGCTCGGAGTTGACCATCACTCCGTCGCACTCACTCCACAGCGCCGCCGGCAGCAGCACGTCGGCGTAGGCGCTGGTCTCGGTCTCGACGAACGCGTCCTGGGCGATCACCAGCTCGGTCCGTTCGAGCCCTTCCAGCACGGTTTTCCGATTCGCCACTGTCGCAACCGGGTTGGTGCAGATGATCCAGCACGCTTTGATCTCGCCATCTGCCATCCGAGAGAACATGTCGATGGTGCCGGCGCCCACCTCGGTGCGCAGGGAGCCGCGCGCGATATCCCAGATGTCCTCGACGAATTCGCGGTCGTCGGCGCAGACGACGCTGCGCTGGCCTGGCAGTCCTGGCCCCATGTAACCCATTTCCCGGCCACCCATCGCATTGGGCTGACCGGTCAGGGAGAACGGTCCACTGCCGGTCTTGCAGATGGCCCCGGTTGCCAGGTGCAGGTTGCAGATGGCGTTGGTGTTCCAGGTTCCGTGGGTGCTCTGGTTGAGCCCCATTGTCCAGCAGCTCATCCAGTTACCCGCCTCGCCGATCCATGCCGCGGCAGTGCGAATGTCTGCTTCGGGGATTCCGGTGAGCTCAGCCACCGCCTGCGGGGTGAACTGTTCGAGGAAGCTGGGCATGACCTCCCAGCCCTGCGTGTACTCGGCGATGAACTCGTCGTCGGTGTGGCCGTTCGCGACGATCAGATGCAGCAGTCCATTGAGCAGCGCCAGATCGGTGCCGGGCGCGATCTGCAAGAACAGGTCGGCCTTCTCCGCGGTGGCGGTGCGGCGTGGATCGACGACGATCAGCTTGGCGCCGGCCTTGACGCGGTCCATCATCCGCAGGAACAGAATCGGGTGGCAGTCGGCCATATTCGCGCCGATCACGAAGAACACGTCGGCGTGATCGAAATCCTGATAGGAACCCGGCGGCCCATCCGCGCCCAGCGACTGTTTGTAGCCGCTGCCCGCGCTGGCCATACACAGCCGCGAATTGGACTCGATCTGATTGGTGCCGATAAAGCCCTTGGCGAGCTTGTTCGCCAGGTATTGCGCCTCCAGCGACATCTGGCCGGAGACGTAGAGCGCGACGGCGTCAGGCCCGTGCTCGTCGATGATCGCCCGCAACCGGCTGGCGCAGTGGGTGATGGCGGTATCGATGTCGGTCGGTTCGACGGGTTCGTCGCGGCCGGGCCGCATGAACGCCGACTCCATTCGGCCGGGCGCGGCGAGCAGATCCGCGGTGGTGGCGCCCTTGGTGCACAACCGGCCGAAGTTGGTCGGATGGGATTGGTCACCGCTGGATTTGGCTACCCGGCGGCGCCCGGTGGCCGCATCGGTTTCGACCTGCAGCACCATGCCGCATCCGACCCCGCAGTAGGCACAGAGAGTGGAGACGGCCGCTGCACGCTGGGAGTCGTCTTGCGCGGGCATGGAAGGTCACCTCCTGCGGTTGCGGGCCTTGCCGCCACCCTGCCGCCCGCAGGTTTCAAGATCATTTCGGCACCATTACCACGCGTTGCGATATTCCGGCAGGGCCGCCGACCACGCGTGATGCCGCAGTCAACCGCGAGAAACTGTTGCCTGAATCACTTCCCGGCCAAGCGCTTCTAGGCCGGACGCAGCACCGCGAACGAATGCCCCGGCAACAGTGTGGCTTCGCTCTCAATCCGCGGTGATCCCCAAGCCAGTACCAGCTCACCGCAGACCGGCACACTCACCGTGTCCCTGCCGAGATTGCAGACGAGCAGCAGCGGGCCGCGGTGCATGGCGATCCACCGGCTGTCCTCGTCGTAGTCGATCACCAGCTGGCTCAACCAGGGGCCGGCCGGATCGATTTCAGTGCGCAGCCCGATCAGTGCCTGGTAGACCCGCAGCAGCTGCAGATGGCGTTGCTCCTCGAGTTCGCGCCAGTCCAGCTTGGACCGCTGGAAGGTTTCGGGGTCCTGCGGGTCGGGGATCTCGTCGGCATTCCAGCCGTGCTCGGCGAACTCGGCTTTGCGACCTTCGGCGGTGGCGCGTGCCACCTGCGGGTCCTCATGTGACGTGAAGAATTGAAACGGGGTGAGCGCGCCCCATTCCTCCCCCATGAAAAGCATGGCGGTATAGGGCGACAGCAGTACCAGTGCGGCCTTCACCGCGAGCTGTCCGGCGGTCAGGTTCTGCGATGGGCGGTCCCCGAGTGCTCGGTTGCCGACCTGATCGTGGGTGCACGTGTAGGCCAACAGGCGGGTAGCCGGAATCTGCGAGATCGGCAGCGGCCGACCGTGACGCCGGCGGCGGAACGAGGAGTACGTGGCCGCATGAAAAAAGCCGTTACGCAGGGTGGTCGCCAAGGTGGCCATGCTGCCGAAATCGGCGTAATAGCCCTGCCGCTCACCGGATACCGCGGTGTGGACAGCGTGGTGGATGTCGTCGTCCCATTGCGCGGTGATCCCGTAGCCACCGTCTTCGCGACGGGTGATGGTACGGGGATCGTTACGATCGCTTTCCGCGATGAGCGACAGCGGACGACCCAACTGTGCGGCAAGCGTGTCGGTTTCGGCCGACAGCTCTTCAAGGATATTGATCGCTGTGGTGTCCACCAGCGCGTGCACGGCATCCAGCCGTAGGCCGTCGACGTGGAAGACCCGCATCCAGCGCAGCGCAGCGTCGATGATGTAGCGGCGCACTTCGTCGGAGTCCGGTCCATCGATGTTGATGGCGTTGCCCCACGGGTTACGTGCGTCCGACAGGTACGGCCCGAAGCGGGGAAGGTAATTCCCGGACGGCCCAAGGTGGTTGAACACGGCATCGATCAGTACCCCCAGGCCCCGGCCGTGGCAGGCATCGACAAAGCGCGCCAACCCGTTCGGGCCGCCGTAGGGCTCATGTACGGCGTACCACAGCACACCGTCATATCCCCAGCCGTGCGCGCCGGAAAAGGCGTTGACCGGCATCAGTTCTACGAAATCGACGCCTAGATCGACCAGGTGATCCAGCTTGTCGATAGCGGAATCGAATGTGCCCGCGGGCGTGAACGTGCCGACGTGCAGTTCATAGATCACCGCACCTTCGACTGGCCTGCCCGCCCAGTCGTCGTCGGTCCAGGTCAGGCTGGCTTCATCCCACACCGCCGAACGGGCGTGCACTCCGTCGGGTTGGCGGGCCGACCGCGGATCCGGAAGAACCTGCGGGTCGTCATCGAGCAGATAGCCGTACCGGGCATCGGGCGCCACGTCGAGCGTCGTCCGCCACCACCCACCCGCCGCACGGGCCATCGGGTGCGCCACCCCATCGACATCGAGGCCGACAACTGCCGGTGTTGGTGCCCAGACGGCAAAGTCAGTCATCGACACGCTCCAGCAGCACAACCGGTAGTTCGGCGAACAACTCGACGGCCGGGATCGGTCCGCTGTGCCTGACGCCGCCGAGCGCGTCGGACCAGGTCCCGGGAGGCAGTGCGACAACCGTATCGCCCCATCCGGTGCCCTGCAGGCGCACCGTCCAACGGCTGACCGCCACCACCACGTCATCGCCCCGACGAAAGGCCACGACATGTTCGGACGCCGGTCCTGACGCCGGCACCGGGTGGTGGCCGCCGTGTAAGAAACTGTCGGGACGGGCTCGTCGCATCTGCAATGCCGCAGCGACCACCCGCATTTTCGGGTGATGCAAGGAATCCAGCGCTGCCCGGCGCGCGTCGTAGTCGACCGGCCGCCGATTGTCCGGGTCGACCAAACTGTCATCGCAGAGCTCGGTGCCCTGATAGACGTCCGGGACGCCGGGGACGGTCAACGACAGCAGTTTCTGACCCAGGATGTCGCTTTCGATATGCGGAGCGAGTTCGGCGACGAACTCGGTCAGTTCCTGAGCGACAGGACCATCCAGTATGTCGTCGAGCCACCGGTGCAGCGCGCCCTCGAACTCTGTGTCGGGGTCGTGCCACGATGTCCGCCGGTCGGCCTCGCGCGCCGCCTTTTCCACATAGGCGTGCAGTCGCTCGCGCAGTGCGGTGGTCACAGAGGCGTCGAGTGGCCACACACCGAAGATGTTCTGCCACAGGAAAAGCCCGGTTGCCAGATCGGGTGAGGGCGCGTTGGCTTCCCAACGAGCGACGAACTCCGCCCACAGCGACGGCACCTGCGACAACACCCCGATGCGCGCCCGCACATCCTCGCCACGTTTGGTGTCGTGGGTCGACAGCGTGATCATCGTGTGCGGCCAGCGTCGTGCCCGGGTGGCGGCCCGATGATGAAACTCGGCCGAACCCACACCGAAATACTGCGGATTGCCGCCGACCTCGTTGAGCGACACCAGTCTGGCGTCCCGGTAGAACACGCAGTCTTCGGTTGCCTTGGCGGTCACCGCTCCGCACAGCTGCTGCAGCCGTGTGGCGGCTTCGGCACCGTCGGCGATCGCTGCGGCGAGCAGTGCAAGCGGCTCGTCGAGTTCCGGCCGCTGCGCAAGCGTGTGTGCCAGTGCCACCGGCAGTATCGCCGCCAACCCGCGATAGTCGCTGCGATAGACACCGATGTGTCCGAGCAGGGCCACGATGGCGTCGGCCAGTAACGGATGACCAGCGCCGGTAGCGCTGGCCACACAGCGGCACAGCCGCGCCAGCTCACTGGCCAGCGTCTCAGCAGCCGCGATCTCCTTCTGCTCGGCCAGCAGGGCGGGCATCGCGCGATAGTCGACGCCAGCGGTCTCACACAGCTCGGTCAGCGCCGGCTCACCGTTCGGGTCGATGAACAGCCCGCCGATCTCCCGCAGGGCGTCGTACCCGGTGGAGCCGGCCACCGGCAAGCTTGGGTCAAGCGACTCGTCAACGGCCAGAATCTTTTCGACGACGATCCACGCGTCAGGTCCGATCAGCGCACGCAGCCATTCCAGGTATCCCCGCGGATCCGACAGTCCGTCCGGGTGATCGACCCGCACGCCATCGATAAGACCAGCGTCGAACCAGCGCGCCAGCTCGACGTGCCAGGCGTCGAAGACCGCTCGATCCTCTTGACGCAGGCCGGCCAGCGACGTGATCGAAAAGAAGCGACGGTATCCACAGCTGCCATTGCGCCAACCGACCAGACGATAGTGCTGGCGATCGTGGACTTCGGTGCCGCTGCCGGCGCCGGTTCCCGGCGCGATCGGAAACACCAGATCCCCCAGACGCAGCGCCTCGCCGTCGACGGCCAGGTCGGCGATATCATCGTCAGATCCCAGTACCGGCAGAATGATTCGGCCGTCACCGAGGTCCCAATCGATGTCGAAGAATGCGGCGTACCTCGAGGAGCGGCCGTGCTTCAGCACATCCCACCACCACGGGTTCTGCTCCGGCCTTTGTACCCCGACATGATTGGGCACGATGTCGACGATCAGACCGATCCCGCGGGCACGTGCAGCCGCCGACAGCCGCGCCAGACCCGGCGCACCGCCCAGTGCGGCCGAGACCGTAGTCGGATCGACGACGTCATAGCCGTGCGTCGATCCGTGCACCGCGGTCATGATCGGTGAGAGGTAAAGATGCGAGATGCCAAGGGCATCGAAATAGTCGAGTAGTTTCTCGGCGTCGGCGAAGGTGAACGCGAAACCGCTGTCCGCGCCCCGCAGCTGTAACCGGTATGTGGACAGTACCGGGCCGGCCATGCGTTAGCGCACTTTCCGCAGGACGAGCAGCGAGCGGCCCGGAACAGGCAGCTTGTCCCCGGCCTGCGCCCCCTGCTCGGCCCGGAATGTCGGCTCCGCGGTGTCCAATTCTTTCGTCCATTCTTGGGCGTAATCCTTGCCGGGAACGGCGAACTCGACCATCTCCTCGTGCGCATTGAAGCACAGCAGGAACGAGTCATCCACCACCCGCTGGCCGCGCATGTCAGGTTCGCGGATCGCCTCGCCGTTGAGGAAGACCATGATGCACTTGTCGAAGCCGTTATCCCAGTCGTCTTGGCTCATGTCCTGACCGGCAGGGGTGAACCACGCGATGTCGCCGATCTCGTCTTCGTGGCGTACCGGGCGACCCTCGAAGAACCGGCGACGGCGAAACACCGGATGTTCTTTGCGAAGCTGCGTCACGTGGCGGGCGAAGGCCAGCAGATCGGCATTGGTGTCGGCCAGCGACCAATCCATCCAGGCGAGTTCGGCGTCCTGACAGTAGGTGTTGTTGTTGCCCTGCTGAGTGCGTCCCAGCTCATCACCGTGCGCGATCATCGGCGTGCCTTGGGAAAGCAGCAGGGTGGCCAGGATGTTGCGCATCTGGCGAGCCCGCAGTTCCTGCACTTCCGGATCGTCGGTGGGGCCTTCGACGCCGCAGTTCCACGACCGGTTGTGGCTCTCGCCGTCGGAGTTGTCGTCGCCGTTGGCCTCGTTGTGCTTTTCGTTGTAGGAGACCAGGTCGCGCAACGTGAATCCGTCGTGGGCGACGACGAAGTTGATGCTGGCACTCGGCCGGCGCCCGGTGGCCTCGTAGAGGTCTGATGAGCCGGTGAGCCGCGAGGCGAACTCCCCCAACGTCTCCGGTTCGCCGCGCCAATAATCGCGCACGGTGTCGCGGTATTTTCCATTCCATTCGGTCCACAGGCCGGGAAAATTGCCGACTTGGTAACCGCCCTCACCGACGTCCCACGGCTCGGCGATCAGTTTGACCTGGCTGACCACCGGGTCCTGTTGGATCAGGTCGAAGAACGCCGAAAGACGGTCCACATCATAGAATTCGCGAGCCAAGGTCGACGCCAGGTCGAAGCGGAACCCGTCGACGTGCATCTCGGTCACCCAATACCGCAGTGAGTCCATGATCAACTGCAGTGCGTGCGGATTGCGCGCATTAAGGCTGTTACCGGTTCCGGTGTAGTCCATATACATACTTCGGTCGTCGTCGACCAGGCGGTAGTAGGCGGCGTTGTCGATGCCACGGAAGTTAATGGTCGGGCCCAGGTGATTGCCCTCGGCGGTGTGGTTGTAAACCACGTCCAGAATCACCTCGATGCCGGCTTCGTGGAAGGTGCGCACCATCGCCTTGAATTCCGCGACCGCCGCCCCCGGCTGCCGGTTTGCCGCGTACTGACTGTGCGGGGCGAAGAACCCGAAAGTGTTGTAGCCCCAATAGTTCCGCAGGCCCATCCGAAGCAAGCGGTCGTCGTGCATGAACTGGTGTACCGGCATCAGCTCGACAGCCGTAACATTGAGCGCCTGCAGGTAGTCGATGACTACCGGGTGAGCCAAACCGGCGTAGGTGCCGCGCAGTTCCTCGGGGATGTCCGGATGCGTCTGCGTCATACCCTTGACGTGGGTCTCGTAGATGATCGTCTCGTTGTAGGGGGTCTTCGGCGGCCGATCGGTTGCCCAGTCGAAGTACGGGTTGATCACCACGCTGGTCATGGTGTGCCCGAGCGAGTCGACCCTCGGCAGCGTCTCGTCCCGCGGCGGATCGTCTCCGGCTGCCATGTCGTAGGAGAACAGCGCCTGGTCGAAGTCGAAATCGCCGGTGAACGCCCTGCCGTAGGGGTCCAGCAACAGTTTGCTGGAATCACAGCGATGTCCGGCCGGCGGGTCGAACGGCCCGTGCACCCGAAAGCCGTAGTTCTGTCCCGGCGACACCGTCGGCAGGTAAGCGTGCCAGACATAGCCGTCCACCTCGTCGAGCGGTACGCAGGTCTGGTCACCGTCCTCGTCGATCAGGCAGAGATCGACCCGCTCGGCGATCTCCGAGAAAAGGGCGAAGTTGGTTCCGCCACCGTCGTAGCTGGCCCCGAGTGGGGCGCTGTTGCCCGGCCAGACGGTGTGCGGCGGATTCTCGGCTGGGGTAGTGCCCATACTCACCCAATCTCGTCAGGACATTCGATACCTCGATGCTGCGGCGTCGGCCGGGTTGTGGCTACCCGCCTGCCGGACGGTCAAACTATCGACGTCTACGACACTACGGACGCGTTCGCGGGGCTGGGGAGTTGAAATGCGCCCGAGGCGGGTATAGGCGTTGTCGTGGTGCCTGATGACCTGCGTCGGCTGGCAGCGGCGCACGGCGTCGCCACCGCCTATCGCAACGAACGGCGCGAGTTGGTGCAGGTGGATGCCGACGTCGTGGTCCAGATCCTGCGGCTGCTCGAAGTCGAGGCCGGCAGCGACGCCGCTCGTCGTGCCGAGTTGCTCAGGCTGGACGAACGCGAGCGTGCGGGGGTTTCGGCTCCGACGCTCACCGTGCGGCTGACCGGGAGTCCCCTACCGTGGTCCGGGGCCGCCGCTCTGGTGAGCGAGGACGGCGAGCGCACGGTGGTGCGCGAGGAACTGCCGGCCGACCTGGCGCCGGGCTGGTATCAACTTCAGCTGCGCGATGGCCAGGAAGTCACGCTGGTGGCGGCACCCGCCCGGGTGCCGCAGGCGCCGGTCACGTGGGGATGGATGCTGCAGCTCTACGCGTTGCGGTCCGCCCGGTCCTGGGGCATCGGCGACCTGTCAGACCTGCGGGATTGGGTGGCCTGGACAGCAGCCGAGCACGGCGCCGGGGCGCTGCTGCTCAATCCGCTGCACGCACCGGGACCGACGCATCCGGTGCAGCCGTCACCGTATACGCCGTCAAGCCGGCAGTTCGCCAACCCGCTGGCACTGCGCATCGAAGACCTCGACGCCTACCACCGGTGCGACCCGGACACCCGTTCGGAAGTCGATGCGCTGCGAGTCGCTGCGGACACCGCACGAATCGACTACGACCTGGTCTGGGCGGCCAAACGCGCGGCCCTGGAGTTACTTTGGCGTGCTGAAGGGCGCCCCTGCCCGCTCGACGAGTCGTCGCGATCCCGGGCATTGCGTGACTGGGCGACCTACTGCGCGCTGACCGAACGCCATGGCGGTCGATGGTCCAGGTGGCCGGCGCCGCTGCACGACGCAACCGGCGTCGCGGTGGCAGCCGCGCGGCTCGAGCTCGCACCGCGGGTCGCGTTTCACGCCTGGGTGCAGCAGCGCTGTGTGGACCAGCTGCTGGCGGTACAGCGCGCCGCCAAAGACTCGGGCATGGCGCTGGGCGTGCTGCACGACCTGGCAGTCGGCGTCGACGGCGACGGCGCCGATGCGTGGGCACTGGCCGACGTACTGGCCGTGGGAGCCAGTGTCGGCGCGCCCCCGGACACGTTCAGCCCTCGTGGGCAGGACTGGTCTCTGCCGCCCTGGCGGCCGGACCGCTTGGCGGACACCGGCTACCGGGCGGTACGCGACATGCTGCGGGCCGTCCTGGCCCACGCGGACGGTGTGCGCATCGATCACGTCGCCGGCTTGTGGCGGCTGTGGTGGATCCCGCCTGGCGAGGGCCCCGATCGCGGCACCTACGTCCACTACGACGCCGACGTCATGCTCGCGGTGCTAGCACTGGAGGCGCATCGCGCCAACGCCGTGGTCATCGGCGAGGATCTGGGAACCGTCGAACTGGAAGTCACCCGTGCACTGGCCGACAACGGAATGCTGGGGTGCGCAGTCTCCTGGTTCACCCGTGACGAGTCGAAACCCAGCCAGCCCCTGCTTCCGCCGTCGGCGTGGCCTTCGCGAGTGGCTGCCAGCATTTCCACCCACGATCTGCCCACCGCGGCTGGGTTCTTTCGCGGGGAGCACGTACGGGCACGCGCCGAGCTGGGTCTGCTCGACAACGTGGCGGCCGCACAAGGCGCCGCCGAGCAGGAGCGAGCCGAATGGCTCGCCCTGCTGCGCTCGCAAGGTCTTCTCGAGCAGGACGACATGGCCCCGGAAGAGCAGCAGATCATCGATGCCATGCACCGCTTTCTGGCGGCCACACCGAGCCGGCTGAAACTCCTCTCTCCCTACGACGTGCTGGCCGAGCCGTCTCAGCCCAACCTGCCCGGCACCGTCGATCAGTATCCGAACTGGCGGCTGCCACTGCCGGAATCTCTTGAGCAGTTGCAGACCGACCCGAGGATCGCCCGCACCGCGGCGTTCTTCTCGCACGATCAAGGTCACCAACCGTCTGCCAGGTAATCACGTCCGGAATGGGGTACATGTCGAGATATGGCCATCGACGCTGACGACGAATTTGGTCAGGACCTAGACCCCGGGGCGGGTAGCCATGTCGAGGACGGCATCGTCGAGCACCCGAGCGCGGACGACTTCGGCGATGCCGCGGCCCTGCCCGCGGATCCCGTCTGGTTCAAGCGAGCGGTGTTCTACGAGGTGCTGGTCCGGGCGTTCTACGACTCCAACGGGGACGGCATCGGCGACCTGCGAGGCCTGACCGAGCAGCTGGACTATCTGCAGTGGCTCGGCGTCGACTGTCTGTGGCTGCCGCCGTTCTACGACTCGCCGCTGCGCGACGGCGGCTATGACATCCGGGATTTCTACAAGGTGCTGCCGGAGTTCGGTACGGTTGACGACTTCGTCGAACTGCTCGACGCGGCGCACCGGCGCGGCATCCGGGTCATCACGGACCTGGTGATGAACCACACCTCCGACAGCCACCCCTGGTTTCAACAGTCGCGGCAAGACCCGGACGGCCCCCACGGCGACTACTACGTGTGGAGTGACACCAGCGAACGGTACGCCGATGCTCGAATCATCTTCGTCGACACCGAGGAGTCCAACTGGACGTTCGACGCGGTACGCAAGCAGTTCTATTGGCACCGGTTCTTCTCCCACCAGCCCGACCTGAACTATGACAACCCGGCGGTGCAAGAGGCCATGATCGACGTGCTGCGGTTCTGGCTGAACCTCGGCATCGACGGGTTTCGCTTGGACGCGGTGCCATACCTGTTCGAAAGAGAGGGCACCAACTGCGAAAACCTGCCCGAGACACATGATTTCCTGAAACGCTGCCGCAAGGTCGTCGACGACGAGTTCCCCGGCAGGGTTCTGCTGGCCGAAGCCAATCAATGGCCCACAGATGTGGTCGAATATTTCGGCAACCCAGACACCGGTGGCGACGAATGCCACATGGCATTCCACTTCCCGCTGATGCCACGCATTTTCATGGCGGTGCGGCGTGAGTCACGCTTCCCGATCTCGGAGATCATGGCGCAGACGCCACCGATACCTCACCTGGCGCAATGGGGAATTTTCCTGCGCAACCACGACGAACTGACCCTGGAGATGGTCACCGACGACGAGCGTGACTACATGTACGCCGAATACGCGAAAGACCCGCGGATGAAGGCGAACGTGGGAATCCGGCGCCGGCTGGCCCCACTGCTGGACAAGGACCGCAACCAGATCGAACTGTTCACCGCACTGCTGCTGTCGCTACCCGGATCCCCGATCCTCTACTACGGTGACGAGATAGGGATGGGCGACATCATCTGGCTGGGCGACCGCGACGCGGTGCGCACCCCGATGCAGTGGACACCCGACCGCAACGCGGGCTTCTCCACCGCCAACCCCGGCCGCCTGTACCTGCCGCCCATTCAAGACGCGGTCTACGGTCATCAATCCGTCAACGTCGAGTCGCAACGCGACACCTCCACATCGTTGCTCAACTGGACTCGCACGATGCTCGCCATTCGACGCCGCTATGAAGCCTTCGCCCTCGGCGGATTCCGCGAACTGGGCGGGTCCAATCCGTCGGTGCTGGCCTTTGTGCGGGAGATGGTGCGGGAGATCTCGGGCGGCGATGGTCGCGTCCAGGGGGATACGGTCTTGTGCGTCAACAACCTGTCCCGGTTTCCCCAGCCGATCGAGTTGAACCTGCAGCACTGGGACGGCCACATACCGGTTGAACTCACCGGTTCGGTGGAGTTTCCCCGAATCGGAAAACTGCCCTATCTACTCACGCTGCCCGGGCACGGCTTCTACTGGTTTCAGCTATGCGAGCCACGCGAGCCGAGGGAGGACATGTCATGACCGGTGACACGGGCGAACCGGCGGGCCTGCCGTGGGCGGAATGGCTGCCGACCCGACGCTGGTACGCGGGGCGGAATAGGCAACTGGCGCAGACAGATCCGTTCCTAGTGGTGGAGTTGGGGGGCGGACTGCAACTGGTGCTGATCGATGCCGGTTACACCGACGGAACCACCGATCGCTACCAGGTGATCGTCAGCTGGGACGTAGACATGGCACCGGAGTACGCCCAGATCGCGATGATCGGAACCCACGATGGGCATACCGCCTACGACGCGCTGTATGACGCTGCGGCAAACCGAGTCTTGTTGTCGCTGATCGATTCTTCGGCCCGACGCGGCGAGGTCACGTTCACATCGGAGCCGGGAGTGCCGCTGCCGGTCCGGGCCGATTCCCGCGTATCGGAAGCCGAGCAGAGCAACACCAGCGTCATCGTCGAGGAAAAGGTGGTCCTCAAGGTGTTCCGGCGGATCAGGGCTGGCATCAATCCGGACATCGAACTCAACGCAGCGCTGGGCCGGGCCGCCAACCCACACGTGCCGCGACTGCTGGGCTCCTACCAGATCGAGTTGCCGAGCGACTCTGGCGTGCTGCCCTACGCACTGGGCATGGTCAGCGAATACGCGATGAACTCCGCCGAAGGCTGGGCGATGGCCACCGCGAGCGTGCGCGATCTGTTCGCCGAAGCCGATCTGTACGCCTACGAAGTGGGCGGCGACTTCGCCGGTGAGTCGTACCGACTCGGCGAGGCTGTCGCATCGGTGCACCGGTCACTTGCCGACACCTTGGGGACTTCGCAGTCGGTCTTCCCTGCTGAAGCGCTGTTGTCGCGGTTGTCGGCGACCGCGCAGAGCGTACCCGAAGTACGCCCCCATCTGTCCGCTATCGAAGAGCGATTCGCCGCACTCGCCGGTGAGACCATCACGGTGCAACGAGTCCACGGCGACCTGCATCTGGGCCAGGTGCTGCGCACCCCGAACGGGTGGCTGCTGATCGACTTCGAAGGCGAGCCCGGCGCACCGTTGTCGGAACGTCGCAGGCCGGACTCGCCGCTGCGCGATGTCGCCGGCGTACTGCGGTCCTACGACTACGCCGCGTACGGGAAACTGGCCGACCTGTCGCGCGACGGCCAAGACCGGCAACTGGCCACCCGGGCCCGCGAGTGGCTGGACCGTTGCCGCAGCGCCTTCTGTGAGGGCTATGGAGCAGAGTCTGGCACCGACCCGCGTGATTGCGCCGCACTGCTGGCCGCCTACGAATTGGATAAGGCGGTCTACGAGGTCGGCTACGAGGCCCGACACCGGCCCGCCTGGCTACCGATTCCGCTGCGGGCGCTGAGCCGGCTCGGTTAGCGGCGATCGAAAGCGGGTTCCAGCCACAACGCCGACAGTGGCGGCAGCACCAGTACCGCAGAGGCCGGGCGCCCGTGACGTGGCTCCTCGACGGCGTCCACACCACCGAAATTGCCTGCGCCGCCGCCGTTGTAATCGAGGGCGTCGGTATTGAGTATCTCGCGCCACCGACCCGCGAAAGGTAGGCCGAGGTGGTAGTCGGTATGGGCCACACCGGAGAAGTTGAACACCGCCGCCAGCACTGATCCGTCCGACGCGTAACGCAGGAAGCTCAGCACATTGTTGGCGGAGTCGTTGGCGTCGATCCAGGAATAGCCGGCCGGGTTGATATCTTCGCTCCACAGCGCGGGACGGCTGCGGTACACGGAATTGAGATCGCGTGCCAGGCACTGAATACCCGCAGAGAACCCCTGCGAGTCGAGCTGGAACCAGTCCAACCCCCGTTCCTCGGACCATTCGGCACGCTGGCCGAACTCCTGGCCCATGAACAGCAGCTGCTTTCCGGGATGCGCCCACTGATAAGCCAGCAGACTGCGCACCCCGGCCGCTTTGACATGGTCGTCACCGGGCATGCGGCTCCACAGTGTGCCCTTGCCGTGCACCACTTCGTCATGGCTGATCGGCAGCACGAAGTTCTCGCTGTACGCGTAAAGCATCGAGAAGGTCATCTCGTGGTGATGGTAGGAGCGGTGCACCGGATCGTGGCTGAGATAGGCGAGGGTGTCGTGCATCCAGCCCATGTTCCACTTCATCGAAAAACCCAGTCCACCAAGACTGGTCGGCCGCGACACACCGGGCCACGAGGTGGATTCTTCGGCGATGGTGACGATGCCGAGCGCCGACTTATGTGCGGTGGCGTTCATCTCCTGCAGGAACTGCACTGCCTCCAGGTTCTCGCGACCGCCGTAGACGTTGGGGCTCCAGCCGCCCTGGGGTCGCGAGTAGTCCAGGTAGAGCATCGATGCCACGGCGTCCACCCGTAGCCCGTCGATGTGGAATTCCAGCAGCCAGTACAGCGCATTGGCCACCAGAAAGTTGCGTACCTCAGGTCGGCCGAAGTCGAACACGTAGGTTCCCCAGTCGAGTTGCTCACCGCGTCGCGGGTCAGCGTGCTCATACAGCGGGGTGCCGTCGAACCGGCCCAGCGCCCAGGCATCTTTCGGAAAGTGTGCCGGCACCCAGTCCACAATGACTCCGATGCCGGCGCGGTGTAGCGCGTCGACCAAGTAACGGAAATCGTCGGGCGTGCCGAAACGCGCGGTCGGCGCGTAGTACGAGGTGACCTGATAGCCCCACGATCCGCCGAATGGGTGCTCGGCGACCGGCAGCAGTTCGATGTGGGTGAAGCCTTGCTCCACAACGTAGTCCGTCAGTTCAGTGGCGAGCTGCCGGTAGCTGCGCCCAGGCCGCCAGGACCCGAGGTGCACTTCGTAGATGCTCATCGCTTCGAACGCCGGATTTGCGGTGGCCCGCCGATTCATCCAGTCGCTGTCGCTCCAGGTATAGCGACTGATGGTGACGCGTGAAGCGGTGTGCGGCGGGGTTTCGGCTGCGAACGCCATCGGGTCAGCCCGCTCGGTGACCAGATCGTCTGCGCCGTGAACCCGGAACTTGTACAGGCCATCGATCGGAAACCCCGGCCAGAACAGCTCCCACACACCGGAAGAGCCGAGTGCCCGCATGGGCGCTCCGACGCCGTCCCAGCCGGTGACGTCACTGATCAACCCGATTCCCTTGGCGTTGGGCGCCCACACCGCGAAGGACACACCGGTCACCGTCCCGTCCGGGGTGGTGAACGTGCGTGGATGAGCGCCGAGGACCTCCCACAGCCGTTCGTGTCGCCCCTCGGCGAACAGGTGCAGGTCGATCTCGCCCAGCGTCGGCAGAAAGCGATACCCATCGGCTACTACGTGCGGTTCCACGGCGCCGGGATAGTCGATCTGCAGCCGATAGTCGATCAGGCCCGCGAAGGGCACTGTCGCGGCGAACAACCCGTTGCCCAGATGTTGCGTCGGGATCCGGTCACCGCCCACCAGAACCGTCACGGCACTCGCCCCCGGGCGCAAGGCCCGGATCACGGTGCGTTCACCGTTGTCGTGGGCGCCAAGGATCGCGTGCGGGTCGTAGTGCACGCCGGATATCAGACGATCGAGGTCCTCGGGGCTCACCTGAAGCCCGCCGGGTTGGTGTTTGATTCGGTTCATCGGGTCGTCACCTCCGATGCAGCAGCTCGGTTCGCGCGGGCGCACTCATCTCCGGCATGTTGATGATGTGGGCGACCGCTCGGCTCGGGTCGAGTCGCACGTAATTGTCCTGTCCCCATTGGTATTCCTCCCCGCTGATCTCGTCACGCACCCAGAACCGCTCGTAGGGCTCCATACCCAGCGCCGTCATGTCCAGCGACAACGTCGCTTCCTCGGCGCCGAACGCGTTCAGCGTCACCACTACCAGCACGGTGTCACCGCTGGCCGGATCGAACTTGCTGTAAGCCAGCAGGGCGTCGTTGTCGACGTGATGGAAATGCAGGGTACGCAGTTGCTGCAGGGCAGGGTGGCGCCGGCGAATGGCGTTCAGCTGACCGATGAACGGCTCCAGCGATCTGCCCTCACGGCGTGCGGCGGCGAAATCACGCGGCCGCAGTTCGTACTTCTCCGAGTTCAGGTACTCTTCGCTTCCCTCGTGCAGCGCCTCATGTTCGAACAACTCATAGCCGGAATACACGCCCCAGGAAGGACCCATCGTCGCGGCCAGCACCGCCCGGATGGCAAACATGCCGGGGCCGTGATGCTGCAAACTGGCGTGCAAGATGTCCGGCGTGTTGACGAACAGATTGGGGCGGCGAAAGTCCGCGAATTCGGCGATCTCTTCGCCGAATTCGACGAGCTCGTTCTTGGACGTTCGCCAGGTGAAGTAGGTGTACGACTGGGTGAAGCCGAGCTTGGCCAGGCCGTACTGGCGTGCCGGCGGGGTGAAGGCCTCCGACAAGAACAGCACATCAGGGTCGGTGGCCTTCACCTTCGTGATCAACCATGACCAGAACCCAGGTGGTTTGGTATGGGGGTTGTCGACCCGAAATATTTTGACCCCGTGGGAGATCCAGAACTGCACCACCCGATGCACCTCGGCATACAGGCCAGCGGGATCGTGGTCGAAATTCAACGGGTAGATATCCTGGTATTTCTTCGGCGGATTCTCCGCGTAGGCGATTGTCCCGTCCGGCAACTCGGTGAACCACTGACGGTGTTGGCGTGCCCACGGGTGATCAGGAGCGCACTGCAACGCCAGATCCAAGGCAACCTCCAGGCCGAGTTCGCCGGCGCTGGAAACGAATTGGCCGAAGTCATCGAGTGTTCCCAGGTCGGGGTGTACCGCGTCGTGGCCGCCCTCGTCGCTGCCGATCGCCCATGGCGAGCCGACATCGGCGGGTTCGGCCACCGCGGCGTTGTTGCGGCCCTTTCGGTGCACCTTTCCGATCGGGTGGATCGGCGGCAGATACACCACGTCGAATCCCATCTCGGCGATCCGCGGTAGCGCCGACGCCGCGGTGGCCAGCGTGCCGTGCACCGGAACGCCCGCGGAGTCCCATCCGCCCGTGGAGCGCGGAAACATCTCGTACCAGGAGCTGAAGCGCGCCAGTGGCCGATCCACCCACACCCGATACTGCTGACCGCGAGTGAGCAGGTCGCGCAACGGGTAGCAGCTGACCAGCTGGGAGATCTCGTCGGACAATGCCGGCGCCGCGCGAACCACCGGGTCGCCCGGACCACGCAACGCCGCAGCCGCTGCCACGATGGGCTCTCGCCCGCTGCGGGGCATCGCCGCAGCGGCACGGTCCAGCAGCTCGGCGCCGACCAACAGATCGTTGGACAACTCGGCCTCGCCCTGGCCGGCGTCCAGCTTGGCGACCACCGCGTCACGCCAGGTACGGATCGAATCGGTCCAGCCGTCGACCCGGAAAGCCCACATTCCGATCTGGTCCGGAACGAACTGGCCATGAAAGACGTACGGCTCGTCGCCCTCCCGCATCGGTAACAGGGCCGGTTTTATTCGTGGCGCTGCAGCAGCTGTTTCCTGCTCGTCGGCGGCACGCGTCTGCGGCACTCGCGGAGACTCGCAGCCGAGGTAGCGCACGACCAAGCTCGCCGCGACCACTTCGTGTCCGTCACGCCACACCGCGGCGCGCACCGGCACGGTCTCCCCGACCACTGCCTTGGCGGGTTGCCTGCCGCAGGACACAACCGGCGTAACGCCATCGACCTCGATTCGGCCCGGCACCCAGCACTCCGTTCGTCGGCAGCGATTCCGACAGTGGGTACCCGCGGCGACGGAAAGCTACGCGAGGCGCAACGGGCGCGACAGGCGGTGAGCTACCCGCGCGGCAGCCCCAGCAGCCGCTCGGCGGCCAGCGTCAGCAGGATCTGCTCGGTTCCCCCGGCGATCGACAGGCACCGGGTGTTGAGGAAGTCGTGCACTTCGCGCCCGGCCACCGCACCGCCCCCCTCGGCCACATCCATCCGGAACTCGGCCAGCTCCTGGCGATAGCGCACTCCGATCAGCTTGCGCACCGAGGATTCCGAGCCGGGGTCTTGGCCGCCGACAGCGAGCTGAGCGATGCGTTGATCCAGCAGCGAACCCGCCTGGGCGGCGATGATCAGCCGGGCCAGCCGCTCGGCGGTGGCGGTGTCGGGTTCCCGATCCGCCAGGGTTTTCAGCAGCTCCTCCATCGGGTTGCCCAGCGCGGTGCCGCCGGCGATCGCGACGCGCTCGTTGGCCAAGGTGGTGCGGGCCAGCCGCCAGCCGTCGTTGACGCCGCCAACCACCTGCTCGTCGGGGACGAACACGTCATCGAGAAAGACCTCGTTGAACAGGGCCTCGCCGGTGATCTCTCGTAGCGGCCGGATGTCGATGCCCTCGGCGGCCATGTCGACCAGGAAGTAGGTGATGCCCTTATGTTTCGGAGCTTCGGCATCGGTTCTGGCCAGGCAGACGCCCCACTGCGAGTCGTGGGCTCGCGACGTCCACACCTTCTGACCGGTCAGCCGCCAGCCGCCGTCGACCTTCACGGCTTTGGTGCGCAGCGCCGCCAGGTCCGAGCCGGCGCCGGGCTCGGAGAACAGCTGGCACCAGAACACCTCGCCGGTCAAAGTGGCCGGGATGAAGCGCTCGATCTGCTCGGGCGTGCCGTGCTCGAGAATCGTCGGGGCTGCCCACCAGCCGACCACCAGGTCGGGACGCCCGACGCCGGCGGCGGCCAGTTCCTGGTCGATCACCAGCTGCTCGGCGGGGCCGGCGGCGCGTCCGTAGGGAGCCGGCCAGTGCGGCGCCAGCAGACCCGATTCGGCCAGCGCCACTTGGTGCTGGTCGGCCGGCAACGCCGCGATGCGCGCCACCTCCGCGGCGATCTCGGGCCGGATGTCGGTGGCCTCACCGAGGTCGACCTCCAACCGGCGGCGCAGGCCGTCGCGGGTCAGTGCGGCGGTGCGGCGCAGCCACCGCTCGGGCCCGCCCAGCGCCTGACTGATGCCGTAGGCCCGGCGTAGGTACAGGTGCGCGTCGTGCTCCCAGGTGATGCCGATGCCGCCGAGCACCTGGATGCAGTCCTTGGCGTTGGCCTTGGCGGCGTCGATGCAGATCGCTGCGGCAACCGCGGCCGCGATCGCGAACTGCTGGTCATCGGGGTCGGCAGCGGCGCGCGCCACATCGCTGGCCGCCACCGCGGCCTGATCGGCCCGGCACAGCATCTCCGCGCACAGATGTTTGATGGCCTGGAAGCTGCCGATCGGCTTGCCGAACTGTTCACGCACCTTGGCGTATTCGACCGCGGTGTCCAACGCCCAGCGGGCGACCCCGGCAGCCTCGGCCGCCAGCACCGTGACCACCAGATTCTCTACCCGGTTGGCGGCCTCTAGGACCACTGCCGGCGCTGCGGTCAATGTCACCTTGGCCAGCGGTCGGGAGAAGTCGGTGGCGGCGAGGGGCTCGACGTTCACCCCGTCCGCGCGGGCGTCCACCAGGATCCAGTTCTGTCCTGCCGGCAACAGCAGCAGCCCGTCGGCGGTGGCACCGAGCACTCGCTCAGCGGTGCCGGAGGCCTGCCCGGCTGCGGCGTCGAAGCTCACCGTTGCCGCGGACGGATCGGTGACCACGCCGGCAACCCGCTCGCCGGCTGCCAGGGCTTCGACCAGGGCCGGATCGGTGATGACCAGGGTGGCCAGCGCGGTGGTCGCCACCGGCCCGGGGACCAGGGCCTTGGCGGCCTCATCGACCATCGCGCACAGGTCCTCGAGTCGCCCACCGGCCCCGCCGGACTCCTCGGGCACCGCCACACCGAACAGGCCCAAATCGGCCAGCCGCGCGAAAACAGCTCGCCAGGAATCGGTTTCACCCAATTCCGCAGCACGAATCGCCTCGGCGGTGCCCGCGGCGGCGGCCCAGTCGCGGACCAGCTCGCGAGCGGCGAGCTGTTCGGCGGCACTGGTCTCCGTGGTACTCACTGACACGCTGGGCTCCTCGGGGTCGAGATCGGCTTGAGAGAGGCGGGTCACGAACACCCCCACCAACCACTAGAACGTGTTCTAATAGTGCCAGCGTCCGAGCGTCAAGTCGAACCGTAATGGCTGGACACGTTGGGTCCGGCCGATGTCGGGAGTGCAAAATTCAACTACGCGGTGCGTATCGTTATGAGCCAATAGATCGACGGAGGGAGCCGCGCAGCACATGTCGTCACCAGCTGGGGGCACCACAGGCCGCGGGTCGTCGAGCCAACCGCGCGAGGTGGTCAGCGTCGCCGTGCTGACCGAATCCGACCTGGGCTCCGAAGCGCAGCGCGAGCGGCGAAAGCGCATCCTCGATGCGACGCTGGCGATCGCCTCCAAGGGCGGCTACGACGCGGTGCAGATGCGTGCGGTCGCCGACCGTGCGGACGTGGCTGTCGGCACCCTGTACCGCTACTTCCCGTCGAAGGTGCACCTGCTGGTCTCGGCGATGGGCCGCGAGATCGCCCGGGTGGACACCAAGACCGACCCGGCGACGTTCGCCGCAACCACGCGGCACCAGCGGCTCAACCTGGTGGTAAACAAGCTCAACCGCGCCATGCAGCGCAACCCCCTGCTCACTGAGGCGATGACCCGGGCGTATGTCTTCGCCGACGCCTCGGCGGCCGGCGAAGTCGACCATGTGCAGAAATTGATCGACTCGATGTTCGCCGGGGCGATGAGCGACGGCGAGCCGACCGAGGAGCAGTACCACATCTCCCGGGTGATCTCGGATGTGTGGCTGTCCAACCTGCTCGCCTGGCTGACCCGGCGGGCGTCGGCCACCGATTTCAGCACCCGACTGGACCTGGCTGTCCGGTTGCTGATCGGCGACGACGACAGTCCCAAGGTCTAGGCCCCACTTCCGGGAAGATGCGCACCGGTTCGACAGATTCAGAACCGGTGGCGGATCTGATCCCGCGTCGGCTGGCCCACGCGCTGGACCTGTTGAACTTCACGCTGGCCGACGTGCGCGACGGGCTGGGCCCCTATCTATCGGTCTACCTGCTGGTGACCCACCATTGGGACCAGGCCTCGATCGGCCTCGTGATGGCGATCGGCGGAATTGCCGCGGTCATAGCGCAGACCCCGGTGGGTGCGCTGGTGGACCGGACCACGGCCAAGCGAGCGCTGCTCGTTGTCGGTGCGCTGGCGGTCACGGCGGCGGCCTTGGCGATGCCGCTGTTCCCCAGCTTCTACAGCGTCGCCGCCATGCAGTTGCTGACCGGGATCGCGGGTTCGGTGTTCGCACCGGCGCTGGCCGCGATCACCCTCGGCGTGGTCGGTCCACGGATGTTCGCCAAACGGCTCGGCCGCAACGAATCGTTCAACCACGCCGGCAATGCCGCGACCGCAGCGGCCACCGGGGCCCTGGCCTACTTCTACGGCCCGATCGTGGTGTTTTGGATGCTGGCCGCAATGGCTGCGCTGAGCGTCGTGGCCACGCTGCGGGTCCCCGAATCCGCGATCGATCACGACGTGGCCCGGGGCATGGACCATCTGACCGGCCAGCCCCATCCGCAGCCGTCGGGATTCGCGGTGCTGCTGCGCAACCGGCGACTGCTGGTGTTCGGCGCGACGGTGGTGATGTTCCACTTCGCCAACGCGGCGATGTTGCCGTTGGTCGGCCAGGAACTAGCTCTGGTCAACACCGAGGTCCGCACCGCACTGATGGCGGCGTGCATCGTGGCCGCCCAGCTGGTGATGGCGCCGGTGGCCTATCTGACCGGCACCAAAGCCGATGTTTGGGGTCGTAAGCCGATCTTCCTGGTGGGGTTCGCGGTGCTGACCGTCCGCGGGCTGCTCTACCCGGTCTGGGACAACTCCTACTGGCTGGTCGGCGTGCAGTTGCTCGACGGGGTGGGAGCGGGGATCTTCGGCGCGCTGTTCCCATTGGTCGTCCAGGACGTCACGCACGGCACCGGCCGCTTCAACGTCAGCCTGGGGGCCATCACGGCGGCCTGCGGCGTGGGCGCCGCATTGTCGAACTTCATCGCCGGCCATATCGTCTCCGCCGCCGGCTACGACGCGGCGTTCATCGCATTGGCCGCGGTGGCCGGCGCGGGTTTCGTGCTCTACCTGACCGCGATGCCCGAGACAGCCAGGCTCAGCGGCTCCACCGCACCCCCGTTAGCCTGAGCGGATGCGCCTCAAGCTCGGCCGCCCCGACATCGGCCGGTACGCCGACCGGTTCGACGTCACGCCCGCTGCGCCGGGCGCGCCGTTGTCGGTGACATGGCTCGGCGTGACCAGCATGTTGATCGACGACGGGTCTTCGGCGCTGATGACCGACGGCTATTTCTCTCGCCCCAGTCTGACGCAAGTGGCACTGGGTAAGGTGTCGCCGTCGGCCGCCCGCATCGACGCCTGCCTATCCCGAGCCGGCGTGCACGAGCTGGCCGCGGTGATCCCGCTGCACTCACACATCGATCACGCGCTGGACTCCGCGGTGGTGGCCGACCGTACCGGTGCGTCGCTGGTGGGTGGCGAGTCGACAGCCAATGTCGGCCGGGGACAAGGACTCTCGGACGATCGGCTGATCGTCGCGGCGTCGGGAACGCCCATGACGTTGGGCGCCTACGACGTCACCCTGATCGAGTCTCGGCACTGTCCACCGGACCGTTTTCCCGGGGTGATCAGCGCCGCGGTGATTCCACCGGTGCGCGCGTCTGCCTATAAATGCGGCGAGGCCTGGTCGGCGTTGGTCGCTCACCGCCCCTCGGGGCGCAACCTGCTGATCATGGGCAGCGCGGGGTTCATCCCGGGGGCGTTGGCCGGCCGCAGCGCCGACGTGGTCTACCTGGGCATCGGCCAACTTGGCATTCAGCCCCGGCCATACCTGGTCGACTACTGGAATGAGACGGTCCGCGCAGTCGGCGCGTCGACGGTGGTGTTGACGCACTGGGACGACTTCTTCCTGCCTTTGTCAAAGCCGTTGCGCGCCTTGCCCTACGCCGGCGACGACCTCAACGTCACGATGCGGGTTCTGTCCGAGCTGGCCGAGTGCGACGGGGTCGGCCTTCACCTGCCCACGGTCTGGCGTCGTGAGGATCCGTGGGCCTGAACCTGGCACTTGCGCTGCTGCTGCTTGCCGTGGTGCTGGGATTCGCGGTGGCCCGCCCGCGGGGCTGGCCGGAGATGTTCGCGGCGGTGCCGGCCGCCGCCATCCTGGTTGCCACCGGCGCGATCTCGATGCACGACGCACTCACCGAAGCCGCCACGCTGCTGCATGTCGTCGCGTTCCTGGGCGCGGTGCTGGTGCTGGCGCAGCTCTGTGACGACGAGGGCCTGTTCGAGGCGGCCGGTGCGGCGATGGCACGGGCCGACGTCGGTCCGCCGCACCATCTGCTGCGCCGGGTCTTCGTCATCGCCGCCGGTCTGACCGCGGTGCTGAGCCTGGATGCGACGGTGGTGCTGCTGACGCCGGTGGTGCTGATGATGGCCCGCCGCCGCCACGCCCCGATCCGGCCACACGCGTATGCGACCGCGCATCTGGCCAACACGGCCTCGCTGCTGCTGCCGGTGTCGAACCTGACCAATCTGTTGGCGTTCAACCAGGCAGGCCTGTCGTTTGTGAGGTTCACCGCGCTGATGGCGGCGCCGTGGCTGGCCACCACCGCGGTCGTCTACCTGATCTTCCGCTGGTTTTTCCGGGCCGATCTGCGGGCCACGCCGGTGCACCAGCACGCCGGGCCACCTCCCCCGGTTCCGGTGTTCGTGCTGGTGGTGCTGGGGCTGACGCTGGCCGGCTTCGTGGTCGCCGAGACGTTCGGGGTCCCGGCGGCGTGGGCAGCCGTCGCCGGTGCGGCCGTGCTGGCTACTCGTGGACTGGCGCAGCGGCGCAGCACCCCGGCCGGCATTCTGCGGGCCGCCAACCCCGGCTTCCTGGTGTTCGTGCTGGCCCTCGGCGTGGTGGTTCGAGCCGTCGTCGACAACGGCCTGGGCGCCCGGATGTCTACGGTGCTGCCGGCGGGATCGAGTCTGGCGGCGCTGCTGGGCATCGCGGCGGTCGCCGCGGTGCTGGCCAACGTGGTCAACAACCTGCCGGCGACGCTGGTGCTGGTGCCGTTGGTGGCATCGAGTGGCCCACTCGCGGTGCTGGCGGTGTTGATCGGGGTCAACATCGGCCCCAACCTCAGCTACACCGGCTCACTGTCGAACCTGCTGTGGCGCCGAGTGTTGCGTCGCTATGACGTCGCGGCCGGAGTCGGCGAATACACCCGCCTGGGGCTGTGCACGGTTCCGGCCACGCTGCTGGTGGCCGTGCTGGCACTGTGGGCCACCGCGCAACTGCTGGGGGTCTAGCCCGCCGGGTAGGACGGCGGCAGCGGCATGCCGAGTTCGGCCATGACGGCGCGCAGCCGGCTCGGATAGTCGGTGATGAGCCCGTCGACGCCGGCGGCAATCTGTTGCCGCATGGCATCGGCATCGTTGACCGTCCACGGAATCACCCGCAGCCCAGCCGCATGTGCGCGTTCGGTGAATGCTCGATCCACCACCGAGTAGTCCGGGGACACGATGTCGGCGCCGACCGCCACCGCCCCGGAGATCGGATCAGGTCCCTGCTCCCACAGTGCGACCAACGGAATAGCGGGTTCCGCGGCCCGCACCAAGGGCAGTGTGCGCCAGTCGAAACTCTGGATCTCGACGGCGTCCAGCTTGCCGGCGGCCCGCACCGCCGCCAGGATCACGTCGACGATCTGCTGCTGGTTGTCTGCGTCGACCTTGGTCTCGATGTTGTAGCGGACGCCCGCATGACCGGCAAGTGCGAAAACCTCCGGCAAGGTGGCGATCACGTTGCCCGGCACCACTTCCGCATCCGGGAACTCCGGCAGCAGGTGTCCGCAGTCCAGGGTTCGGATCTGGGCGAGGGTGAGATCGGCTACCCGCTTGCCCACATACGGGTAATCGGGGTCGCCGGTGAACACCGGTCCGGTGTCGGCGCACTTCGCCGGCTCGATCACCGGGTCATGCCACACCAGCGGCTGTGCGTCGCGCGTGAGCACGATGTCCAACTCCAGAGTGCTGACGCCCAACTCGAGCGACTTGGCGAAGGCGCGCAACGATTCCTCGGTGGTCTCGCCCCGACCGCCGCGATGCGCCTGCAGATCAAACGTCGACGGCTGCGCGGCCGCCGTCGCCGATGGATTCACCACCGCAGCCATCAGCACCGCCGTAACCAATGCGCTGCGAATCACCGTCGCTGACGGGCGATCTCGGCCAGCACCACCCCGGCGGCCACCGATGCGTTGAGCGACTCGGTGGGCCCGGACATCGGAATCGACACGATGGCGTCGCAGTTCTGCCGGACCAGGCGGGACAGGCCCTTGCCCTCGGAACCGACGACCAACACCATCGGGCTGGTGCCGTCCAGCTCATCGACCACGGTGTCGCCGCCGGCGTCCAACCCGACGATCTGCAGGCCGCGATCTGCCCACGCTTTCAGCGTTTGGTTCAGGTTGGGCGCCCGCGCAATCGGAACTCGTGCTGCCGCACCGGCACTGGTACGCCAGGCCACCGCGGTCACCGATGCCGACCGACGCTGCGGGATCACTACGCCGTGTCCGCCGAACGCCGCGACCGACCGCACGATGGCGCCGAGATTGCGCGGATCAGAGATGTTGTCCAGGGCGACCAGCAACGGCGGCGCGACATCGCGGCGCGCGGCGGCGATCAGGTCGTCGGGATGCGCGTAGCTGTAGGGCGGGACCTGCAGAGCGATGCCCTGATGCAGCCCGTTGGTGGTCATCTTGTCCAGGTCGGACCGCGGGACCTCCAGGATCGGCAATCCGGAATCGGCTGCCCGCGTAACCGATTCGGTGAGTCGCTCATCGGCCTCGGCGCCCAACGCCACATACAACGCGGTGGCCGGAATTCCGGCACGCAGGCACTCCAGAACCGGGTTGCGCCCCAGCACGGTCTCGTTCTCGTCGGTGCGCTTGGCGGTCCGGTAGGCGCGCTGCTTTGCCGCACGCTTGGCCGCCTTGGCCGCCGGGTGGTATTCCCGCTGGTGCGCCGGCGGGGTGGCGCCACGGCCTTCGAGCCCACGGCGGCGCTGGCCACCGGAGCCGACCGTTGGCCCCTTCTTGGTGCCGGGCTTGCGCACCGCACCCTTGCGCTTGGAATTTCCGGCCATCTACTCAGACCCCTCCACCAGTAGTGACCATTGCGGACCATCCCCGGTGTCGGTGACGTCGATACCGGCATCCTTGAGCCTGCAGCGGATCTCGTCGGCCAACTGCCAATCCCGTTCCGCGCGAGCGGTTTCCCGGCGTTCCAGCTCGGCTCGCACCAAGACATCGACCGCGGCCAGCGCCGCCGAGGTCTCATCGCGCGATTCCCAGCGTTCGTTGAGCGGGTCGCAGCCCAGCACGTCCATCATCGCCCGGATTGCACTGGCCGCGGCCAGCGCGCCCTCGTGGTCACCGGTGTCCAGCGCCCGGTTGCCTTCCGCGCGCGTCCGGTGCACCTCTGCCAGGGCGATCGGCACCGACAGGTCGTCGTCGAGGGCTGCGGCGAAACGGTCCGTCCAGGTGGTGGGAACCACCGCGCCTACCCGGCTACGTACCCGGTGCAGGAAGTCTTCGATGCCGACGTAGGCGTTGACGGCGTCGCGCAGCGCGGTCTCGGAGAACTCGAGCATCGACCGGTAGTGCGCACTGCCCAGGTAATAGCGCAGTTCGGCCGGCCGGACCCGCTGCAGCACCGCCGACATCGACAGCACATTGCCCAGCGACTTGCTCATCTTCTCGCCGCCCAGGGTGACCCAGCCGTTGTGCAGCCAGTAGTTCGCGAACCCGTCTCCGGCGGCGCGGCTCTGAGCGATCTCGTTCTCATGGTGCGGGAAGACCAGGTCCATCCCGCCGCAGTGGATGTCGAATTCGGCGCCGAGGTAAGAGCGGGCCATCGCCGAACACTCCAAGTGCCAGCCAGGACGGCCGGGGCCCCACGGCGTGGGCCAACTGGGCTCACCGGGCTTGGCGCCTTTCCACAGCGTGAAGTCGCGCGGATCGCGCTTGCCGGTGGCGACCCCCTCGCCCTGGTGCACGTCGTCGATCCGATGACCGGACAGCTGCCCGTAGTCGGGGTAGCTGAGCACGTCGAAGTACACGTCGCCGCCGCCGGCATAGGCGTGGCCTCGCTCGATCAACCGCTCGATCAGCTCGACCATCTGGGTGATGTGCCCGGTGGCGCGCGGTTCGGCCGACGGCGGCAGCACCCCCAGCGCCTCATAGGCGGCGGTGAACTCACGCTCGTGGGTGGCGGCCCACTCCCACCACGGCCGACCGGCTGCGGCGGCCTTGGTCAGGATCTTGTCGTCGATGTCGGTCACGTTGCGCACGAAGGCGACGTCGTAGCCGCGGGCGGTGAGCCACCGGCGCAATACATCGAATGCCACGCCGCTGCGGACATGGCCGATATGGGGCGCCGCCTGGACGGTGGCACCGCAGAGATAGACAGACACATGGCCGGGCCGCAGCGGGATAAATTCACGCACGGCGCCGGTTGCCGTGTCGTGCAGCCGCAGGCTGGGGCGATCGGTCACGACGGGCCAGCTTACCGGGCGCTGAGCCGGCAACCGCCACGCGCGCCGCCAGCAGGGACTTCCCAGGACCGGATACCGATCGCCGCATCGGTGGACAGGGGGTGTGACGTGGCATATATTGCGGCAGTGAGTAAACGTCTGTTGGCAGTCTCTGGAGCGGTCTTCGCTGCGGTCGCATTTGCAGGTAGCGCGACGGCATACGCCGAGGAGCCGAACAACAACCAGCAGCCGCCTCAGCCCGCAGAAGTTGTAGCCGCGGTTACTCCTGCGCCGGCCGAGCAGGAGGTCGCGCCGGCCGAGCAAGCAATCTTGCCGGGCCAGCAAGAGATGGTGCAGGACGCCCAGGCCGAGCAGCAGCGCCAGCAGGCCGAGCAGCAGGCCGACCAGATGGGTCAGATGGGTCAGTCCGCTAGCACCGCTGGCGCCAGCACCGCCAGTATGGCTGCGATGGGCCCCCAGATCGGTATGTCCATGGCAATGATGGCGCCGATGGTCGCGATGATGGTGCCCTCGCTGGCCGCGCCCCTGGCGACGCCGCTGCTGTCCAGTCTCGCCACCTCGGGCGCGAACACCGGTGCAAACGCGGCTGGCGACGCCGGTTCGGCCGCTGCGACCGACGCTCTGAACTTGGGGGCACCGGAAGTCGGCTCGGCCGCTGCGACCGATGCCGTCAACCTGTTCGATCCGGCGACCGATGGTTTCAGCCTGGCAGCCGCCAATGTACCCATTGACGTGCCCGCGGACGTGCCCCTTGGTGACATCCCGCTTGACGTCGACATCACCCCGTTCCTGGACGGAACCGCAGCCGTGGACGGGGCCGCCGAGCTGCCGGCTGCGCTCGCGGATGCCGGCGCGCAGATTGGCACGACGGTGGCCACTGAGGTCCCGTGTGGGATCGTCGGTGCCATCTTCGGCGTCGGCTGCTAAAACTCGCCGAGTCCAACTACCCCGGCACCACCAGCGCGGTAGCCACCGCGGCCAGTCCCTCGCCTCGACCGGTGA
>Ga0182738_1001028_pt1 | contig 36358 bp, 15 predicted proteins | sample eDN5th30CBELigMG_FD_128876 | JGI IMG/M metagenome (GOLD analysis project Ga0182738, IMG submission 128876) | Enriched Miracle-Growth compost microbial communities from Emeryville, California, USA - eDNA 5th pass 30_C BE-Lig MG (version 2)... ...
GAACTCAAAGCTTTACCGATTGATGTTTGTCGAGAGATCGATGAGTCGTATAAATCTTGCCATGGCCGTTCCTATAGAATTACTTGCAGGAAATGATACAACACTAGTGGAGAATAAATATCCATCCGTTGAGCTCGCAAATATGATTGCAGAATTGAATACTATCCAAAACAGTTTTTTAGGATATTTTGACTCATCAGGATCTTCAGATAGCGCATTTGTGAATGAAATTCTATTCGAAGATGCATGCGCACCTCTCGAGAAAAATACTAATCAATATCAATCTTGTCAGCAGCTCAAAAAAGGGTTAGACTCTGGATATTCTTCTGGATTCCTTCAGTTTATTGATTATTTGCGTGAGGTCTTGAAGAACGTGCAGTCTGAATATCAAGGGTCAGATAAGGGTACATCAAGTTTGGCCGAATTGCAAAAGGAATATATCAATGATGAGTTGGCTCCATTCATGGTAATGAGACCGATTAATACAATGTTAGTTGCAGAATTAGACTGGCAGTTTGAAAAACAGATTGAGAAAAGCCAGAGACAGAACAATTTATTAAATGCTTTGCTTTATGTGTTTATTGTGGTCATTTGTATTGGGCTGTATTTCAGCTTGCTGAAGAAGATTGGAGAGAGCGATAATGAATTTAAAGAAGTTTTGAGAGTGTTTCCTTCGAGTTTAATCTTTTCGAATTTTATTCTCAAGTCTTATTTGCGAAAAACCTCACCTGGAGTGTTGAATCACATTATCAATAAAATTTGAGTTGAATTGAAAGTATTTGGGTTATCGTGAATAGAAATTCGGGAATAAGGACCTGTGTTTCAAGTATTTCTTGAGAAAAGCTTTGAAAATTATAACAATGATTATGTATTATAAAGCGTCTTGTTTATGTAAATATTTATTTTCACTTTCATTTTCTTCTAAAAATTCTCCTTTCCAACAACTTTTAACGAACCCAGAGCTTAATTGACCCTTCTCTCGGGGTTTATGAAAATTCATTTTGGGTGAGACTTGAATTACTGGAAAACTGGTCTAAAATTAAGTAGGGCCTTTAATTTTGAGTTTTTCAGATGAGATTAAAAACTTTTTTTTCGAACCAAAATTAAATGTCGGATAAACTTGATTACTCGAGCTCACTCCCTGACAGTTTTTCCTTCTCAAAAGAACAAGAAAAAGAGAAAATCTCAAGAGATTTTGAAACAAGAGAAAATTTTCGAGACATTCTTTGAAATTATTGAATTGGAAGTTGCATCATCTAAAAAAACAGAAGAGGATCTACATCTTTATTAGAATGAAAAACTCGATATTGAATCGATCTGATCATCTGGCAGACCTGAAGGAGTTTCGGGTGGACATAAAGAGGTTAAAGTCACGACTGGAATTTGATTCTGAGAAATTTAGATAGTTCTGAAAAAACATTAGCTTTTAATTAATTAATTGGAGTTTGAGTTTATAATCATAACAGTCTTTAGATGTTCGAGAAAAAACACTACCTTAGTCGAAATTCTCGAAAGACAAGAAAACTTGCCTTGAAATCGAAAAAAACGAAAATGAGCTTTGATTTTTTTAAAAAGAAGCCCCAGAATGGGGGATCTTCTTTCTCTGAGAAATTAATAATTTGCCTTGGACTAACGTCAATATTTTTATGAAAGAAATCGTCAAATATCAATCAGAGAACTCTCTTAACCTTAAGATTTCAGATTTCTGCTTGAATAGACTGAGAACTCGATAGGCGCTACCTTGATGACATGATGGCTGAAAAATTAATTTTAATGAAATCCTTGAGAGATATATCTCAAACTCATCCATTCATAGATGATCTGGAAAAGTCGCTTCAATCGTTTTTCTTAGTTTAGTATTAAATTCACTTCATCACCTCAAAAACGAAAAGTTTAATGATGAAAGTGAAGGTAAAGGTGAAGAGTTACTCAGAAAATTACGTTCAGAACTTTAAGTTTTTCAGACATTGCTCTACTCTCTCAAAAAGAGTCAGTAAAATGATGATGGTTTGAACTTTAATTGATTTAATTAATTGAGAACGTTGGATAGTGATGATTAAACTCAGTTTTTTGCTGGGAAAAAGAAGAAACTCGTAGACATAAAAGACTTGAACCCTGACAAATCTCATGATTTTTTTCCCTCTATGAGCTCACACCAGCAAAGAAAAGTATTCTTTATCTGTTTTCTTTCATTTTTCGTTCGAAAATCTCTTTGAGAAGAAATTTCATTTTTATTCGATTATATTTTACCAGCTTGAGAAACTAAAAGATAATTAATTAATTGATTGATTGATTACATAAAAATTCAATGCAAGGAAAATCCAAAGTTCAAAGCCCCCTTGAAGCCTCCAAAGCTGTTTTTCAAGACACTACTCCATTTTTATGCAATTTTGCTTTGCTATCATTTGAAAACTCCCGATTCCTTGACTATATTATCGTTTTCTTTGAATATGCTCAACTCATTTCCCAAGGCTTTTTGATCAATTGCCTTCTTTATCTGCCAGAAAACGAGACAGGGGATGTCTTGCAGAAATTTGTGATCACTCCTTTTGAGCCTCTGGTTCCAGGATACCTCGTTTTAGATTTTCAGGAAGAAAGTACACGCAGTTTAATTGTTCTTGGCTTTGCTTTCCTTTTGATGATGGGAAAATTCAGTCTTTTTGCTTATTGTATCAATATTGCGAAAAACCAAAGGATTTCTGGGAAAGAGAACAAAAAATTTTGTGGTGAGATTATGGAGCTGGATTTTTACATCACAAGGAAGAATGCTTTATTTATTCATAACTTCTTTTTGGGCCTTTGCAGCCTTTCAGGGAATACGAGGAGAAACCATCTTTTCAGAAACTGAGAATATAATTTTGGCGGTTTTTTCTGCAGAGACAAGGATAAATAAGATGCTGATAGCTCGTCAGCTTATAAAGCTCAGTAAATTGCCAAGTGTATTTTCAGAAAATTGCGAACAATTATTCCTTCTTGTCACAATATTAACTGAGAAATTCAACCAAGTTTTTGGTACGAAAACTGCCTTAAAACTAAATGATCAAAAAGAAGTCTTGAATCAAATGTTCCTTGGATATTTGGAGAATATCGTGAAAGAATTTCCCGAAAATAAACTTGTCAAATTATATGCCGCTCATTATTATGCCAAGAAAATGAAGCTCTACGGGAACAGCATGAGAGTACTGAGTGAGCTCCAAACGAACGATTCATTGAAAATGAGATTCAATTCATTGTTGCTTATCAATGATCTTCAAAATATTGTGAGATCAAGCTATCAAAATACTGAGAACAGCTTAGATCTGTCTCTCTACAACGTCTGCCGTGCTCAGACTTGGAAAATGAAGACTGAAATCGTCGAACAAGCAAAGCTTCAAATCAATATCTGCAAGGAGAATCTGAAGGCTTCAAATCTTGCCAAAATTTTATCAGATGCTTAGAAAGTTTCTGCTTGTCGTGTTAAAATCCAGAAGTTGTTTAATGATTTCCAAAAGCAGTCTGTAGAACATTATACAAAGCCAATATTAGTATATGCTCAATATAACCTGATATTAAATTATAATCTTACGACATACTTGACTTACAGCAAGATTTTTAATGCAAAAGTTCAAAAGTACAACAAGATTTTTTCTTCTAAAGAGCTTGTTCAAGAAAATATCTTCCATGAAAACACAGGATTGATGATAATTTCAGGTCAAAAGAAGGATTTTGGTTTCATAAAATATTGTTCAAAGCAACTCCAAGGAGCCTTTGGAGGAGATTTGATTGGCCAGAGTTTGATGACTTGTTTTCCACGTTTAATGAGACCATCATATGAAAAGAAGCTTCAAGATTGCTTAAATTCGACAACAAGCTTGAATAGAACACATTTGAATCAAGTATGTGTTGACAAGGATGGATTTTTGTTCCGCAGCTCTCTTTATTTCAATATCAGTCCCTGCTTAGCCAAAGGGTTCAATTTTTACCTTTTCAGCAGAAAGTGCAAAGCAAATAAAGACTACATTCTGATTCGAAATGATGGGAGTGTCGAGGATTTCAGTCGCAATGTCGCTGAGAAATTAGGCCTTATTGGAGGAAAATTAAAGATTAACCAAATTTGCCCAGAACTTGAGATTGTGAATAATGCTTTGAATTTTTATGAAGACTACTTTTGTGTAGCAAAAAATCATGAAAACAATTCTGAGATTAAACCATCAGAGAAGGAGACAAAGGCACAAGAAATATTTAACGACTACACAAGTGAAGGCAAGAGACTCACTTTCTTTTCATTTGGAAAGCAAGATGAAGGATTCGTTTATCATTGTAAAATTGATAAGATTGGAATTCCAATTGGGAAGCTTCTGATCCTAGAAGAAATAAAATTTTCGAATCGTGATGGTGATTCTGGGCCTTCTCCAGAGAGGTTTAAGGTGACGGAGAGTCAATTTATAACGGAAGAAGAAAAAGAAGGCGAGTGGATTGATTTTGATTTATTAGAGAGGGATATTAAGAAAGAGCAAAATAATGAATTGCCGAAGCAGACTGAAGGGATATTTCTTTCGACAGAGAGAAATCTAATTATGTCTTCTCCAAGACAGGCACCAAGGATGCCTTCAAAAAATCAGATGAGAAGCACGGAGGTAGAAGTTATTGAAATCAAAGAGAAACAGTCATCAGTGGCAAGCAAATCCAGAGTTGACAGTCAAGGAAAAATTTCGAAATCCTTTGAGATTGCTGTCACAACCAAGTTCTATTCAAATCTTTACAAACTTCTTTTGGTTCTAGTTTATGTTATTCTCGTTGGATTATTGGTCAGTATGATTGTTTTGACTCAGACATTAAACGCTGACCTTGGTTTATTGCAAGGAAGAAAAGAGTTAATCACGAGCTTGGAAATGGAAAATGTCTTGGTTACGAACGCTCAAAGAAATATGCGGATTTTAATGGGGTTTGCTAGTGGCTTACAAGATGAAAATGACTATGATCCTTTGTTTAAAACTGCTGCATTGTTGAATAATTTGAGTACAGATGTATTGCAAATGGCTGAATACAATCGGATTTTCTTGAAAAATATTGAGCTATTGGATCCTCAAAATAGAGAAAGGATCTTTACCAAAGATGTGAAAATATATGAAAGCGGCTCAGATCAATCATTTATATTGTTTACAATTATTGAAGCAGTACAAAAGATGTTGGAGATGGAATCTAAAGCTGTTGGGATTGCGAAAATTGATGTTAAAAATGCTCTTGAAATTTTCAAGATAATTATGAGAAATTCTTTGAATGATTTTTTGGTGACAAATCAAGCAAAAATTGCTGCCATTTTGGAGTCTTCTCATGTAAATAAAGGGAAAGCGTTTAAACATATCGATAAAAATTGGTTTGCGACACTTGCGTGTATGGGCGGTTTGGCAGTTTTATATGTTGGAATAATTGTAAAGCAATATAAACGAGAAAAGAGGAATCTGATTGCTTTCACAAAGCTCAATCCTCAGAGAGTAAAGCATATCGAAGCTAAAATTACTGCATTTATGAATATTATTGAGAACGAAGAAGAATTAAAACCCATTCAAAATTTGAACAATAATGATAGTGAAAATCATAATAATGTTGTTAAAGGTGGAATAAATTCTTGGAAAGCTGAAGATCGAGGGATTTTTTTGAAATACTTTTTCTACTCAGTGTATTTCTTGATTATGATTTTGGCTGTAATTGGCTTTGTTAGTCTGAGCTGTGTTCAAGCAAAGGCTTCAATCAATAATTTAAACCTCGGACTCTTCCAATTGATGTTTGCTGCGAAGTCAATGAGTCGCATCAATCTTGCTTTGACGATTCCTATCGAACTATTTGCAAACAGTGGGGGGACTCTGATTGAGAATTATTATCCTTCTGTTGAACTTGATAAAATGGTTCAAGAATTAGACGCCATTGAAAAGGGTTTCTTGAGCAATTTTGATTCATCAGATAATGTCGATCGTATCAATAATATTTTATACAAAAATGCTTGTATTGCTCTTCAGAATAATGCTCAGCAAATAGCTTCTTGCCAACAGCTAAAGAAAGGACTAGGCTCAGGATATTCTTCTGGGTTTGTGCAGTTTATTGATTATCTCCGCAGCCTTCTTCAAGAAGTTGCCTCTCGATACGAAAGCTCTGATAAGAGCACAGCAAGCCTGACTTCTCTTCAAAAAGAGTATATAAATGGCGAGATGGATGAATTCCTGGTCATGACTCCGATTAATAAAATACTTGTTGAGAAATTGGATTGGGAGTTTGAGAATAAAATCGACCAAAGTCGAGTGCAGAGCACTTTGTTGAATTGTTTATTGTATGTTTTTTTGATAGGAGTTTGTTTTGCGCTTTATTTGGGGGTGTTGAAAAAAATTGGAGAGAATGATAACGAGTTTAAAAAAGTGCTGAGAGTGTTTCCTTCAAATCTGATTTTTTCAAATTTTATCTTAAAATCGTATTTGTTGAATACCTCTGCTGGTGCTTTAAGCTCGGTTATCAATGCAATCTGATACGATAAGGCTTTATTTTTAATGTAAGAAAGGTATATTTTTCATTTCTTCAATTTAATTTTCAAACAAAATATTAACAAAGTTTCTCCATATTCTCCATATAAATAACAAAAAAATCCATCTAAAGATCATTTTTTACAGAATCGAGAGCTCCTTCTGAGGTATCGACAAGGAAATTTTTAAGAAGGAAGCTTGATAGTACAAGGTTAGCAGGGAATAATTTCAACACATTCTTGAACTTGTTTTCAGCTTCTCTAACTCTTTTCAATACAAAAATCCCAACAGTCAGCCCAATAACAAACGCAAGCAAAGCAAAAACGACCATAACAATATTTCTCTTGTGTTGCACAGAATCCAATTCTTGCTCAAAACTTGCCAGCAAAATCTGACTAATTTGCGTTGCTTGGCCTCCTAAAACCTCTGCAACTGCTGTCAATTTCGTATGATCTGCCGATTGGATCGCAATCAACTCCACTTCAGTTTTATTCGACAACACATATTTCTCGTACATACCCTCCAAAGTCCCTTCTAAAATATCAATTAAATAGATAAGCCCAGGACTATTTCCTGCTCCATACTGCCCCAGTAAACTGCACACAAAGACAAAGTCCACTCCAAGAGACGAGCAGCCATCTTTGTAGAGCAGGTTTAAGATCCGTGGATCGTATTCACCGTCTTTCTCTCTATAAATATACCCTGCTGTGACTCTAATCGAAGGAATTGTTTGGATGCCATCAGCGAGATACTTTGAACAAGGAATATTTTCAATAGTGGCGGTGTCATTGAGAGAAGTCAGCAACTCTTGTGAAGCAATATTGTAGAGATAGAGGCGAGATCTCATTGATTCTGTGAACTCCAGTTGTGCCTCTTTTGTTTTGAAGAAATCCATTGAATTGCTGTCAATGGAATAACTAAAGATGGCAAGACCAATCAAGGCAAAAATAAAGATTAAGAACTTGAAAGTGTAAAAGTAGTATTTTCGGGTAAGACCAGTGACTTTGGGGTTTTTAAGGCGTTCTTTCGTAGCATCACCAGTTTTATTTGCCTTGGACTTTGATTTAGATGTAGCAGGAAGACTTTTGGTTCCGTTGAGCATGCCTTGGAGACTCGAGTCTTCGAAATTTTCATTTTGGATGAGGACTTTAAAGAGTCTAAGGGTCTGAATGCTATTTTCAATCTTCTGGTTATTGAGGCGGGTTACAGCAATCATGCTTCTCTTTTCTTTGAGATACTGTCTTGAGATAATGAAAGTGAAAAAGAAGCTGAGAAGGAAAAGACAAATCAGCTCGATGGCGAGATATACCTTGACTGTGTTCATCATGTCATCTTTTTCGCTATCAATATTGCCTGTAAATACTGTTGAGATCTCTTTGTTATGAATTAGAAGGTCGTTGAGGGTGTTTTTGAAGATGAAATAGAATTGGCTTTCTGCGAGACTTAGGTTATTTTGGTTGGCCATGATGTGAAGACCTGCCTCTACGATTCTATCTGTTGCCTGGAAACTGGTGAGATTGGTATAGGTTCCGTCATTAGGCGAGAAGAAAGTATCATAGACTCGAATGTCGTTGTCGAAGAGGACATCTTTACTCTTGTTATCCATAAAGTTGGAGTTTTGAATCATTTCCTTGTTAACATCTGATAACATTTGAATTCTTGCAGCTCCCCATTGTAAGAAATACGATGCGAAAAGAGCAAATGCTCCAATGTTTGATAAGTTCAGCCTTCCTGTATAAAGATCCCAGACTTTGCGGAGAACGGCCTCCAGATAAACTGAGTGAAAATCTCTCAGATGAAGGTTACTGACAACATTTCTTTTGGCTGCCAAGTTGTTGAGAGTGCTGTCAAGATCGACTTTTAAATTGATATGAAGGGCGAGGATCAGTATTAAGCCGCCATAGAAGATGAAGGAAGCAATTCTAAAGAATTTTGAGTAATGCTTAGTGTTGACTGCACGAGTAAAGGCGTTTGCTGCTTTATTGTAGTTGGTGGTTGTTGAGAACTTGCTGGTGGCGACTGATCCTTCATTGAATTTAGGCAGGATAATTTTGGTTTTTTTCTCATCATCTTCTGGTTGACCGTTATTTGTTGTGAGGAGAGTCTCAGATTTTGCTGCTCTTTCGATATTTTGTTGTGCCTTGAGTCTTTCAATATTTGCTTTGGTGAACGGAATTGGTCCTGTTGCTTGTCTATTGAGTATTTTCCAGCTTGGTAATTGTCTCCATTGTGACTGCATGCTTAACTCAACTTTTGGAAAAGATGGAGTATGGTTTCGAGAACTTCGTAAATCAGGCTCATTTAATGGGAGATCAGTTTGCAGATTTTCTGGAATTGTCGTGATTGTAGGGAACAGAGAATCTTTTGGCGTGAAATTCTGAATATTTATTGATTGAGTTTCTTTTTCGTCTTCTTCAGAATCCATATTACACTGTTCTCCCGGAGTTTGAGGAGGAGGGGGAAGAATTCTTGCAGTGAGATCCATTTGGTGGGATTCGTAGGGGTCAAATTCATGGTCCCTATTCCTTATTTCCTCAAGGGCCATAAATTTGAGGGTGGTTGTTCCGTAAACCAAAGGCTGGATCTTTATCTGATAGAGAAGAGTTGAATAAGCTTCGGAAGCCTTTATATTTTGGTTTGCTTCAAGTAATGAGTGTAAATAAATTTCTGTTCCTTCAGTATACTTTTTAAAGAGATCTGTCTCGTCTTCCTCCTGTTGTGCTTGATTACTATCACGGCTTGATGATAAATTCTCAGGCTGTTGTTGTTGATCTTGATCTTTTGCTTTTCTCTCTGACAATTTGGCACCAGTATTCTCGTTGAAGAGATCATTGATTTGAGCGAGCTGAGGATTCAATGAGCTGATATTGATACTCTTGGTTTGTGAGGAGTTTCTAGGCAATAGAAGGCCGAGCTTTTGGGCAACTCTTCTTGAGGCACATTCAATTATTCCATTTTCTTTGGTGATTATAAAATCGCCTCCATTTTGAGGAAGAGGCTTAATTATCATATCAAGATAAAATCCTTGGGTTAGGAAGGGATGAATATTGATGTCATAAGTTGCTTGAATAGCAAAGCCTTGGCGATGGAATAAGAATAAATGCTCTTGATTGACAAGATCATGGAGATTTCCTTTTTCAACAAGATTTTCAAAAATTTGGGAATAATAGTCGTGGATGGTTGGTGGCATCATGGAAGTAATGCGAGAGCCGATATAGAGGTCTTGGCTGCCTCCGAAGACGCTTTCTGCTGATTTGGTACAAAAGAGAATTTTGCCTTCGTCATTTCTATTGGATGCAAGCTGAAGAAAAACGCTATTTCCTTGATAAGAATTTTCTTGGTTCAGTTGAGGATCTTTCAGGCGGATCTCATACTTTCTGAATTTCATCCTATATAGTTTTCTGTAACGAATATAATCACTAAAAGAATGATTTAGTTTGAGGTGATATTCAGCAGCAGTAATGAAAGAATGAATATAATAATCTGGGACATTTTGAAGTTGTTTCTCAATGCCTGCAATTATATTTGTGCGTAAACGGTCAATTTGTTGGGATGATTTAAATACGACAGCCACGTCAGGGATCTCCTTGATAAGTTCTTGATAAACTTGGATCTGTTGATCCGCTTGTTCAAACATTTTCATTTGAAGTCCAGCCATTCTTGAAACGCTCACAGAATAAGTAAAGAAATCAAGGCGGTTTTTTCCTTCTAGGTATTGGGATCTAAGTACATCCTGGATCTCAAAGATCATTAAAGAAGCGTTAACAACTGCGTTGGAAGAATTATGCTTTTGCAGGTCAGTGATAATTTTGACTGCGTTGCAAAACATCTTGAGCTTCTTGGCATAATAATAAGCGATATAGATTCGAAGGAAATCGTCTTTAGGATGCTTGCTAGAGATGTCTTCAAGGTGCTGTAAGATCATTTTATCAAGCGATTGCTTGGAATTGATATTTTGGAGGTGGCGGTTCTCTTCTCCTTCAACAACTCCAGAGAGAATTTTTGCAAGATTTATATTGGCGCTATTGTTGATCAAATAAGACCATTTAAAGGTTCGATGAGCTTCAACTGGGAGCTGTAAAGATTTTCTGAGATCTTTGAGAACGCTGATTTTGAAAGTAATTAAATTGTGCGAAGAATTTGGACTGGCAAGAATCTTTGTTTTCATATTGTCAAGGTACTGCAAAGCAAGTTTCGTGAATAAACTAGCGAGAATGATCCAAAGGACAAGCACAAAAGCCATATCATATTCCTTGAACTCCCCAGATTTAGCCAAATGCTGTATCCAGCAAGCTATATTGAGGGAAGTGAAGACTTGAAGCAAAACTCCTTGGTAATAGAGGGTCTTTAAATTATAAAAAGGGAGCCCTCGAAAGTATTCAAAGTCTCTGCAAAGGCAAATGAAGAGATTTATGCTCGAAAACACCCATAATCCTGGTGTTGAGTTTGGCTTGAAAGCCATGGTCATGATGTGGATAGCAAGCTTTTGGGAGAGAAGGGTGATTTCTGTGCGGTTATTTTTACAAGCAAGTAAGCTTGGAGTTGGTAAAACGTACCAGAATCTGACTTGTAAAAATAAAGAGAAGCAGTATTCACTGGTAATGATCACCAAACAAAGGACAAGTAGTGGTGTGGCGCCAATTCCAATAGTCTTAAATCCAGTGTTTGAAAAATAGAGGATGGTGTTGACCCAGAAGGGTGAGATTATTGAGTAAATCATGCTGCCTTGGATTTTAAAGATATAGCCCCAGAGTCTGATAAGAACTGGGTATCCTCTGAGATTCTTATACGTTATAAAGACAACATATGAGAATACTGCATAACGGGCCAAGATAAAGGCGATTATAATCATAAGAGTGGTGAAAATTGCGATTTCGTGGTTTTGGTTGTAAGAGAGCCAAAAAGCTGGATTGAAGAGTTTTGCAATAAAAATGAAGGCAGAAGAATACCAATCAGAAGCGTAGTTGGAGTTGTCTCCGCCATTGAGGTAAAAATTATAAAGTATAACTTGGGTGATGAGCTGAATATACTTTATAAATACAATGGAGAGTTCAACTGCAGCTGGGTATTTATTGGTCTGAAAGCAAACTCGAGCCATCCTAGTCATAACTTTGGACTTGCTTACACATATATCACTCAAATATTTCAGGGTGTTGAGATTTTTTGATAACTGTAGTTGTTCTTGTTTCTGTTTTCCCGAAGTGCTCATGTGTTGGTGAATTGGGATTTTATGTTTGTGATTATAACTTTTTGAGAATTGTGAAAATTATTTTATGAAAATCCCTCCAAAATAACCTGAGAAAAAGATTTTTTTCTGTTAAATATGAATTATTCTTATTGTCATGAAATACATAAATTGAGATCGAGGAAATAGCATTTAATGTGGAATGAAGAAGAGAATACTTTGGGAGATATTGAGGAAATATTCTAATAACGGATTTCTAACGTGAAACAAGAGAGGCTCTGGAATTGTTTTTCTGAAGAGAGAGAGAGAGCCAATTTAGTTTGACAGGGAAACTTAATCAACTATTCCCCTCAAATTGAAAAAAAAATTAAAAACTTGAAATTCGAGGGAAATAGTGATTTTTTATCAAGTCGTGCCTTGATTTTTTCTTTCAATCCATTCAAGTTTTTCAAGACTTTTTTCCGATTGAGAAATGCTATAATTCGTTCAATTTTGAGGATAAATATAAGCGACAAAGATGTCAGAAATGTTTTAAAAGAATTACCTCGCAAAATGGGTTTTAATAAACGAATTAATTCTCTATTTTAACTGTTGCTAAAAACTATTTGGCGAAAAACTCAAATTAATCCTACAAATAAAAAGCCTTGGTGATATCGAATTCAATAAAACCTCAATGTTGACGGATTCCGAGCCTTTTGGGATTAAAGATACAAAAGAGAATAAAAAAGAGTCAAGTGATGAAACCTCGTTTGAATATCAAAATGATATTTTTTGTGAGAGAAATTGTCTGATTTTTTTATTTTCGGTAAAACTTTTAATTTGATTGGAGTATTTTACTGAATTAAAATTGAATGAGTTGTTTTGACAGGCTGATTTCAATAACGATTATCTGAATGAAATGGAGATTAAAGCGTTGAAGAAAGGTGGCAATTTGAAGATCCATGAATTTTAAAGAACAACTTTGTGATAATTGACACAAGAAAAAAAAAATGTAAAAAATTTTTTTTCCTTGAAAAGTTGAATTTTTATCGAGAATGAGAGAAATTCTCAGTTCGATGCGAGAGACTTCGTCAAGAGAGTGAATGATTTTTTTTTAATTTTTTGAAGAAAATAATATTTTACCCGCGTTTATTAAGTTTATTTGTTTTTCGTCAATTTTGTCAAAATTCTAAATTTCTCCTTTTGATCTTTTTTAATGAAATAAAAATTTCTGTCAAATGCAAATAAAGTCTGAATTCAATTTTTTCGAAAAAAAATGGTCAAAACCTTTCAAGAAAAATACAAGAAAAATTGGGATTTTTCCTCTCCTAGAAACTCAGATTCACTAGCCAATTTTTCTGATTCAACTCAAAGAAGAGTACTCTAACTATTTCAGTAGGCACAGTATATGGATACAAAATGCACAGTTAAATTTTATTGAGGACAGAATCTAATGCACCATGAGAAGTTTGTAATAAATACGATTTGAGGACAAAGTTTGACAAGATTAAACTTGAAGGAAATACTCTCAAGACTTTTTTGAAATTATTTGCTGCTTCTCCAAATCTTTTTAAGGCCCCAAAATACAACCCAACACAAACAATCACCATCATCAAATAAATTACACCATTCATAATCCCATTTTCGATTCTCCCGTTCTTGAAATCATTTTCATACTCCCAATCTATTTTCTGAACAAGAATCCTACTCATTTGGCCAACCAATAAGTACTTTGGTAGCTTTGCATTAATTAGATCGATATAAAGAGCTTTTAATGAGCTCGCTGTTTTATCGGAGTCGTCATATTCATTTTTGATATCTTTAAGAAAGCTTGCTAAATAGCTAATAAATTGAACAAGACCTCCAGAATAGCCATTTCCAAGTCCCAACTTTAATTGCTGACAAGCTGGAAGGAAATTAGCGTCCAAAAATCCACACCCATCGTCATATAATAATTCTTTAATCCCATCGATGACTGATGATGAATATGGGCTAAAATTTGCAAAAATCTCTTTTCTTGAATCTTCAAGTTCATTTATGACGTTTACAATCTCAACAGAAGGAGCAACATTTTCCAAGAGAGTTGAATCGTTTTTGGCAATTAATTCTACAGGAACAGCAAGCGCAATGTTGGCTCTATTCACAATTCTTCCTGCAAACATCAGTTGGAAAAGTTGTTCGTTAAGAGTATTTATGAGGGATTTTGACTGAGTAAAGCCAACGGTAAGAAGGCCAAGGGCCAAGAAAATAGCAAAAACCAAATAAATTATATATGAAAAGTATCTGAGAATCACTCTGGTAAATTTTGGATCACTAGGGGTTTCAGCTGATTTTGCAGGCAGATTGTTTGAACTTGAACCTAAGCGATATTTTTCAGTGCTTTCAATATTTTGAATCAATTCCAAGTCAACTTCATCTTCAATCATACCTTGAAAAGCGAGAACCTTCTCTTTTATTTTCTTTATCCTTTTAAGATTTAACATTGCAAAAGCAGTCAGATGTTTGCGCTCTCTTTTGTATTGTTTGATAATAACCACAATGAATATTACACCAAGTGCTCCCATAGTCAATGAAGTTCCAATCCAGCAGTTATCGATGATCCTGAATACATCGTCTTTTCTTGAAGTGGAAGCATTGAGGATGACTTGTATCATATTCTGGTTCGCAATAGAATAATCGTTCAATGTATTTCGAAGGAAGATATTCAAGTCTGGTAGAGTACTTGCGAGATTATATGGGGCGTCGTTAATAACCTTATAGCAGGTTGATATGATTCTTTGAAGGCTTTGAAGAATTGTAAGTGAGGTGAAACTCGGTTGTGGGTCTTCAAAATTCGTATTATAAAACTTCAAATAAACATCAAAAAGTAAATCGCGATCTTCTTCGTTCAGCCAACGTATTGAATCAAGAAGGTTGTTATTGAACACTGAGCTTTGAGTGAGAATTTGTGTGCTAATTGCTAGCAAGGTTGGAGCTTGACTTGAAACAGCAAAATCTGCTTGACTGTATTCACCGCTTGCATACATGGATAAAATTCTAAAATTTCTGTGAACATTGGAAAGAAGGACATTCTGAATTTCCATGCTTTTTATGACCTCCTTTCTCCCTCGAAGAAGATCAAGGTCATTATTCAAAGTAATAACGAGATATAGCAAGCTCACAAGGACACCAATGAACATCAAGTAAACTAGAGCAAGGAGGCTTTTATATGATTTTGAATAGAATTTTGTGGTGACTGCATTAATATAAGCTTTGGATATTTTTTCTTCAATAAAGAATTTTGATTTATCTGTTGCTAATGTTTGTTTATCTTGATTCTCCACATTTATTTGAACAACAGGAGGGACTTTTAAAATCATAGACTCGTCGTTGAGAGGTCCTCTTGTAGTATGATTAGCAAGAAGTACTCTTTCGGTAGTTGAAGCCAACATATCATCCATTTGATTATTGTTGTTGATGGTTTGGTAGAAAGAAAATTTTGATTTAGTTGTTTCTTTGAGAGGGGATGCGGAGCAAGATTTTTGGAGTGTAAGGGAATTGAAATCCGCCCACCCTCCTTCTTTTTCTTCTTCTGTGAAAAATTCGCTGCTATTCGCACTATTGGAGTTCTTGTATTTCAGGACTTTTTTCACTGGGGTTTGCTGCTGGGTTTGATCAAAACTAAATTCCTGAGGAGGAGGAGTTTCATTTTGAAGGACTGGAGGAGGACTATTTTTTTGAAGGATAGTTGTTGAGTTATATTCTTGGGATACATTTTCTTGCAAGACGAGCAATCTACAAGAAACATGAGGCAGATCTTGGATTTTACAATGATAGCTAAAACCACCTTCGTTATCCTCAGTAAACGCCCGAGATGATGATGCTGAGTTTTTCGAGAATGATTTCATTAGAATTTCTTTTCCCTCATTCGTAAAAAGACTAGTGAGAGCTCTAGCTTTCTCAATATCAATCTCGAGTTCTGTTTTGGTTCTTGATGAATTTCTATTCTTTAGTGAGAGTAAATCAGGAAATTTAATAGATGCTGCAGTTTTTTTAGTTGAACTGCTGTGTTTGACTAGTGGAACATCTCGAAAACTTGAAAGAATATCACTCTGTGCAAAGTTTGCATTTTTATCACTTTCCGGATGATGGTCGAGAAGATTAAAAGCTTTATTTACTGCAGTGATCTCTGAGGAGATTTGATTGACATGGATTGAAGTTTTTGATTGAGATTGTTTTCCATAAGGGAGTCTGAGTTTTCGTGCGATTTTTCTGCTATAATTTTCAATATTTCCATCTTTTGTGATGAGGATATAATCTTTAGAAGTTTCTACAAATCGAAGGATAACAGAGTAATTTAAGCCCTGGAAAAGGATAGGAGTCATGTTTATGTAGAAATGCATCGGAAATAAGAAGCCGTCTTTATCCATACCCAAATCAAAGGCAAATTTATTGAGAGTTGTAGTTGTATTCTCCATTTCAAAACAAGCTTTTAAAAAATTTACATAATAGCTCCTACAGACTGGAGGCACACTAATAGAAGAATGCTGACCAATAATGGAGGTCCCAAGTTTCCTCTGGAAGCTTTTAGAGCAGTAGATGACCCTTCCTGTATCATTCTTTTGGCCAGAAACAACCATGCAAATACTATTCTTGTCATGAACATTTTCCCTGAGAATTTCTTCAGTATTGAAACTGTCTTTGTATTTTTCGACTCTTTGAGAGTAAATTTTGGTGTATTTGAAATAGTCGGCAAGGGAATGATTAAGCACAAGGTTGTATTGAGCATATAGAAGCAAAGGTTGAGTGAAATGTTCAGGAATTTTTTGAATGACTGAGATGAATTTCTTTTCAATGAGAGTTCTTTGTTGAGAAGTTTGTTGAGCAAGCGTGAGAATTTTGCCTAAATTGCAATCACCAAGGTTTTCTTGATAAATATTAATGTGAAGTTTTGCTTGTTGGACGATTGCTTGTTTCAAATAATGATATTCTGTCAGACTGATATGGTAAGCATTCAAATCCAAAAGAGATTCTTTTTGTTTGTAATTTTTCTTGACAAGATCTTCAAGATAATCAATTAAAATAGCAGCATTATTTCTCATTTGCATGGATTGAGATTGTCTGAGCTCAAGTAAAATTTTCATACTCCAAGAAAATAACTTGGCCTTGCTTCCATAGAAATAAGCAGCATACAATTTCGCAAACTCGCTTGAAGGATACTTTTCTAAAATATCTTGAAGGTATATCAAGAATAATTTATTCAATAATGCTTTATTATGAAGTGAGCCATCATCATTCTCTATGATGTTTTGAGTATCGATATGAAAAATATCCCCAAAACACTGCATGGTGGTTGTATTGACAAGGTAAATTTGTTGATATTTTTTCACAAGCTCATCAGGTAGCTTATTCTGCTTCAGGATTTGTTTCACAAGGATCATCTTGTTGATGAGTCTTTCAGGTGACTGATCTTGCCATTTCGTCGCAAAATTCAATATAACATGATTCAAAGAACCTATAGCAAGCCAGGCCATTAACACCGCAAGAGTAACCCACAAAATGATAATAAAATTGAGATTTTTATTATGATAGCCAGCAGCATCAATAATACACTTTACAAAAGCGCTAATATGCAAACCAGCAGCAATCATGATGATCACAGCTTTAATGAAGAGAGTCTTTAATTTGTAAGGAGGGAGCAATTTGAAATATAAGGACGCTCTGAGAAAGCTGAAGAAAAGATTCAGAGAAGAGACTATCCAAGCTAATACTCTGAGGTCTGCTGTGTACAGAGCGAGTATCATTTCAATAATGAATTTTTGAGTCACAGTAAGAAGAGTAATTTTTGTAGTTTTTAGTGCTAAAAGGCTCTTCCGCGGGATTATACAGTCAAAATATGCACAAAGTCCAAATGTGATGATGAATTCTGCTGAGGCCATAAATATCGAAACAACCTGCAAGGTGAGGTTTTGAGCCTCAGATAAGGTTGTGAGATTATTCAATGTGCAATAAGCAGCGTAACTCCAAGTTGAGATGCTGAATAAGCAAACAAATCTTGCCTGAGTAACAAAATTCCATTTCCATAATTTAATGAGAACTGGATGTCCTCGTTTTTGATTTTTTGCAGTCATTATACAATAGAAAAGTATCATGATTCGAATCGAGGCAAGAATGAACACTAAAATTAGCACAATAAATCCTGAGTCGTTTCCACCATGAAAGCTCAAAAAGTGTCCGGGACTCAGAGCTCCAAAGATTGCAGTGGCCATTTCATGTAAATAATTATGCCCTGAATTTTCTTGGTCTTGAAAAATAAGTCGGTTAACGATTAAGCCCTGTGCGATGAGTTGGCCATATTCGAAGAGAAGAAGGAGTGAGTCAAACCAATTGGAGTATTCATTGGCAGGAGAAGAAAAGATGGCAAACCGGCAAGTCAGAGGAATGTCATCCTTGAAAATCGTGTTAGATGAGGTTTGAGAATCTTCCTGAGATGATTTCATTTGAATCGAGGTTTGAATTTAAATGTAAATTATAATTCAAAAGCCAGCGATCAGGTTTTTTTGTGTTTTATAAAAATTTGAAATTACTGAGCGTCATCGAATAACAATTCATAGAACTATTATCTTGATCTATAAAGAGATTAACATTTTTTGGGAGGAATTTCAAAAGGTGTGTGAGAGATTCTTGAAGAATAAAAAGGACATCTCAAGAAATGCTTCAATGGGATGAGATTAAAATGAAACATTCTTGATTGAAATTACCACTCATTTCGAGACTAATTAAATTGAAAAATAGAAGTTATAATAAGGGAAGATGGCTTGATTGGTTCTAAATCAAAAAAAGCATGTGCGTTTCTCACAAACGAGGAATTCGTAAATTGTTGGTTTCTTTGACAGTTTTTCTCTAAGTACTCCTTGAGAGGAAGGAAACAGATGATCATTCTGATATGAGTCAAATTAAAGTTTTTTAATGTTAGAAAAAATCTTGAATTCGATTTCTGAACCGCTCTTGCCCAAAAATGATTCAATATGAAAAATTATTTTGCAACCTGAGAGGTGGAGATCCAAAAGGAATCGACAGCCCTTTATCGAGGTCCAGAGTCCAACTAAAATTTGACCTTTAACAAAATTTCACATTGAAAGGAACACTTGAGGTTATTCAGACAGAAACCTTCTTGTGAATACTTTTGCTTTTCGAAATCCACTTTTTCTGCTATGAAAGGCTTTTACTTTTAAATCAGTTAATTCAAAATGATAAACTCCGCCTGAACACTGATTCAACCACTCAATTAAAATTTTATCTGAAAGGTACAAAATTAAGACAACGAGGGTTGGAGGTTTCTTCTGGTTATTTTCATGCAGAGATCTGTGATTCTCTGAAAATCGGAGTAGTTTTAGTGCATCCAAAGTTGCTGCTTTTATTCGTTCATAAAAAGAGTCTTTTCAGAGGTTTTCTTGTGGAGCTATTGGAAGGAAGGGGGTTGGAAATTAAGTTGGATACTTATATTTCCCAGAAAGAGAATACCGATTGAAGTGAGAAACAATCCACAGAAAGTGATAATTTTGTTGTGAGCTCCAGAAGTTGAGTTTTGTCCTTTGTTCGCACAAGTTTTAATCTGGTGAAATTAATGCAGAGGGAATTAAAAAATTTATTTGTTAACTTGCATTGTCTCATCACATTTTGAAACATTTAAATATTGATAATTAAAAGCAAGGTTTATTAGGTTTTTCAAATAAGGTTGGTTTTTATGTCAAGGCTAGGGCTCAGCATCTGAATGATTCTCTTCAAACTTATTGGAATGGGTTGTTCATTGAGAGTTTTCACTAAATTTTTCATCATAAAGGTTCTAAAATCTTTCCAAATTGAACAATCGGAAAACTGAACCATAATTCATTTTTGAAATTCAGTTCAATTTCAAGATAGTGGTTAAAATTTGAAGAATTAAAGAGAAAAAAAAAATCGGTTGAATTCCAAAAGACCCTATCTATTTATGCCAAGGATAATTTTGGCTTGAACAATAATATGAAAATAGAGGCAGACAAGTTTCTCAAAATAAATAGGTTGTTGTTGAAATTTAGCCAGAATTTGTTTTGGAATTTAAGTTCAATTTGTCCATAGTTGATCAATTTGGAGGTCAAAAAAATAGAAAAAAAAGTGGTCCAATTTGGAAAGGCTCTAGAGGAGTTAGTTTAATTCTTGAACAAAAAATTAAGGTTCATGAGATCAAGAATTATAAGGTAAATATTTATCGAAATTTCAGTCAAATAATTTGTAATATGATTAATTTTAGTCTGTCGAGTGTGGACAGAAAGAAAGTTTCATCACTTTGTGAAATGAAAAATTTATGAGGCAGGTGGAAAAAACAGAAGATAATGAACGAAGTCGTGCGAAAAAAATTGTGTTGGAATTCCTTTTTTTTTAATTAGTTTTTTTAAAGTTCAGTCACAAAAGTATGTTCCTTGAAATCTTTCGACGCCATTTGAAGCTCTGAAAAAAAAAAATCTTGATAAACTTTTTCGGTTTCTTGAGATTTTTTTTTTTCATTTGAAATAATTTTATTTTTGAGATTTTTCTGCTAGAGACGAGGAGCGGATCATCACCTAGCTTGAAGTGCAAGAGAGTCCTTAAAACACGGCCTGGAATCGTTCAGATTTTGAGAAATTTTATTTTTTTTAAAAAAAAAAACCTGAAAAAGTTTTCCCAAGATTTTCTATCGAGTGGTCCAACAAAAAAAACGCGAAAAAAATTTCGACAAAAAAACCTCTTGATTTTTTTTTTTAACAATTTCCTCCTTAAAATTAATTTTTCATCTCTCTTCATCACTCATCAAATTCTAATTAAAAAAGAATATCACACAAAATTTGAGAAAGACCAAAAAAAAAGGGAATGATACTTTCCGAAAACTTTTTTCGGGGTTTTCTAGATTTTTAGAGTTTAAAATTTCGAGCCTTGCCTGAAAAACACTCAAACCAAAAAAACTTGAAAATTTGATTGGAAAAAATTTCTCCGAAGAGGTGATAAAAAATTTTTTACAAAGGTGTTGTCTGTCCAATTTTGAACAAATTTTTTGGAGGATTTTTTCTCTCGAATTCTTCAACTGGAAAATAAAAAATCTTTCAAGTCCAAGGAAAAATATTCTCGTTTATTTTTTTTTAATTTCAAGTCGGAAACTCTACACAACAGAAGATATATCTGAATTAGATAAAGTCGTACCAAATAAACTCGTTCAGGTCGCTGACCTTGAAAAAAAAAATCATTCAATCTTGAAATTTCTTCTTTTTAGCTGATTTAAAAAATTTCAGATAAAAAAATCAGTTGAAAAATTTGGTGTCATCTGGATCCTGGAATTGATGCTCAAAGATTATCTTGGAATTAAAGTCCAAAATTTACTTTTCAGATCGATTGTTCCTCATAAGATGAGAGTTCTTCTTCTATTTCTAATTTCTTTTCAAAAGAGTTGAGATAAAATTTCTTGAATTTTCTTTTTTGAACTCGTTTTCCTTTTCTCCCCTTTCAAAAAAATCAAAAGCAGGATCTCCCTTGATATATTTATTTTTTGAAAAGAGTTCTTCAAAATGAAGAGAGTATATGATTTTCTATTCAATTATTTATATTTCTTGGTGGCGTGTATTTTCTGTCGTTTGAGAAATCGGGTGGCGTGTAATTTGGCCGGCCACAAAAATTTATCAAAGAAAATTATGATCCGACTCTAATCTTTCATAGCAAGAAAAATATTGAATTCGAATCTATATGGAGATGTGCATTATGACCTGTCCCTTTTCAAAAATTCCAAACAAAGCCAGATTCTCACTTCTCCCTTCAAAATTGAGGGTGGATCATAATGTACACTCCCTTAAATTTAGAAACTACAGTTTTCTATACGTTAACAAGACATGGAACGAATTATCAATTTTTTTGATTCCTTTGGCTGACGGATCATAATACACACCACTGACTTTCCTGTTTGAGAATTTTACCTAGATTTTTAAAAAAACTTCACTAAAAATTGATTCCTTTAAGGTTTGAAGGCCTTTTTTCGAAAGATCATTATTCAAATAGATAGCTAGAAATTAGCTTTTATGTTTATTGTCAAGTTTAACCGAAAAAAGTAAATCCAAAGAAATGCTTTCCTCACTAATGAATTATTATTTTCTTTTTCAAGCTTCCTTTCAAAATCAATTTTAGAGATTCATTTTTCTTGCGAGAACATGAAAAAGCCCTTTTTCAAAGTTTTATAATGACTTTGAGGAAAACTGAATGGAAAAAAAGATCAGATCTCAGTATTGCTGGAAAAATGTTGAAATATTCCTTTTGGAGAGATTCTCAATTCAAAGAAAATCCCATATCACAATTTTCCATCATAAGTCGGGTAACATAAGGGCCCTAATCATTTCTACAGTAGTTTACTGGTCGAGTGAGGAACTTACACAGATTTTTGACAGATGTTTGTACGCCTTTCTTTCAGCCAGGCAAAATTTTACAGGTTTTATGAAGCATAAATTTTTAAAAAGGAGTCAGGTGAGAAATTGCTTTGAATTAATTCCATAAATTTCTGAACTTTTCTTGAAATCACAACTGCGCCTGCCCTTCACCAAACTCGTATTCATTACCAATATCGATCAAAGCCATGTCTAAGAAAGTAATAGGGACTAAGGAAGTCGATCCAGTGACGAAAGCCTTGCCTTCAAGGAAGAATTTTTCAAACGAGGAAATTCCGAATTGGCTCACTCGCCTGAAAAAAATAAAATATTTTTGAATAAAAAGCTTGCACATGTAAAAAGTTTACGAACAATAGGTTGATATCAAGGATAGGAAACCAGTAAAGTGGTATCGTTTGTTACCCTGATATGTCAAATGTCAGCATTATGAGTATTATAAGATATATATTGTGGTGGCTCACCCTGCATATAATTTTTTTGGGGTGATAATTATATAAATACGTAGATCGTATCGGCCTCCACGGAAGGGCCATTATCGGGCTGTCCTGAATTAAAAAAAAAAAAACCAGTAAAGTGAGATTTTAGAACTTGCTTACTTTTTAAACCCCCTAATGAAAACTGCGTCAGGAGGTTAATTTTCCAGTTTTTCAGTTTTTGAGCAAAAACTTTGTTTTTTATAATTCTAAATTCGGACTCAAAGAGGCCAAAATTAATTGATTCTGGAATTATTCATCAGCTAAAATCATTGATGGGTTGTTCAAGTGAGAAACCCTCTGAGATCCCCTGCCTTTCAAGGTCTCCTCGTTTTCGAGCTTAGTTTTCAAACTAAAGAGAAGTTGCAGAAAATTGACGCTCGGGTATAATAAAATCAGCTTTGAGTGAAAATCCCTTTAATTCTGTGAACTCTTGGTTATAAAATCAAAAGAGATAGTGGGAAAAAGATATATAAGTTAGCGAAAAGGGAAATAGTTGATGCAAGCTCCTTGATTAAAATTAATCGTAGGTTTTTATTCTGGAAGTTAACTGATTGTGAAAAGCTAACGAAAATTGTATTTTAAATTTTAATTTTTTTCCTTGACTCTGACTCTGAATCAATCTATTTCTAATTTTAAAAACTTTGGGACTTTGCCGGCTAAACTCCTAGATAGACCAAATAGTGAATCATCAGGGATCACAGAGCCACTTCTTTTCTATTTGAACCAATTTTGAGGAGGTTTTGACCCCTTAGGAAAGAAGATCCATTGAGATGAGATTTGGCTAAAAATCTGAATTTGAGAGAGGCTTTTTTGATAATTTACAGTTCTGTATATCTTCAAGGGCCTCAATGGGATTTTAGGGGTCCTAAGCCTTTTGGAGATCGAAAAAGATTTGGAAAAATAATATTACATTAAAAATTGGAGGGCTGATTTAAGTTTTTTCTTAAAATGGAAATTGGGAGAAAATTATTAAACCTTTACGTCAAGGTTATCAATCACAATTAATAAATAATTTTTTATTAATTTTCAAGTTGCTTTGGCTCAATGAATCCCTTAAACAAGTCTGGACATCTCAGCCATCTCAGCCTCATGTGCATAAATCACTCCAAACTGATGACAAGAATGGCTCTAATCTGTTTTCAGACCAACAAATACCCCGCCCCTGTTGAGATGACTCTGGTTTTTCTAAAATACATCCAACTGATTTCTCAAGTGGTTCTTTTCAACTTTTATCTTCATGGAAACGCAGAATCCTACGCTTCTGATTGGTATTCGAAGGGAGTTATATTTATTGCCAAACTATTCAACCCTGCTTTCTGGATGCCTTATGAGAATAAAGACCTGCTTGTCTTTTGCGTTCTAATAGGGATAATGTGCTTTATGGCTTTGAGATACTCGTTATTTGCATACGTTGTCTGGGTGGCTTACAAAGATCGAGATGGAGACCCGAGAATAATTCGAATTTGGGGCTATGTGTTTAAAATTCAGGGCAGAGTGTTTTATTCGCTATTATCGACTTTCTTTGTGAATACAATTCTGACTTTTTCTTCAAGTGGGCTAAAAACTCCAGGAATTGGAAGAGTTGGATTAATCATCTGGTGTGTGCTAATGATTGTGGTTGAATATTCTTTCTCATTGTTTTTACAAATCAGATTCTGTTACACTCTTCCTGCGAGAGGTCTGCTTGCATGTAAAGATAATAGAACCGAAATGATCCTTTTGGCTCAAAAACTGGCCATCCACTTGCTTGCAATCATCCTGAAAAAGAACTCTACGACTAGTTTATGGGTTTTCTCGTCAATAAACCTCTTGTTTTGCATCGGAAGAGACTGGGAATATTTTACTGGCCTGCCATTTTATAATCTGTGGACTTTGAAGTATCAAGGCGTCTTACTAGAAATCTTGACTTCTTTGAATGTGACCTGTTTCCTCCAAAGCATCGCAAAATCAAGCAATTTTGGGGAGATTGATATGGCTTTTATTTTGGTCGTTTGGGTAATTACAGGAGCTCTATTTATAAAATTGGCCGTGCAATATCTCGAGAATATAAAGATCCAGGTTATTATGCAGCCTGGACATGCTTCTCCTGATCTTTTAACACACAAAGTAAGTGTTATAAGACATTTAAGAAGTGTGATGCAAATGCCAGCAGCTGCGAATAAGAAATATCAATGGTCGTATTTATTGAATAGAAGTATCAATGCGAATATTCAAAAAGTGCTGGATATTGGCGCGGATTTCGCTCCTGATGTGGAGTTGGATATAAATTCGAAGGCGTCGATAAATAGAATGATCTTGAATTACCTTGAGCATCTGTCAACGAAATATCCAAAGAATAATTTCTTGAGGCTGTATATCGCATATTTCTACGCAAAGAAACTCAAACTGTATGGGAATGCCGTCAAGATTATCACAGAATTACAACAACACAGTCATTCGAACGCCGTTGTGAATGCTTCTTTATTGATTTATGAAATTCAAAATGTATTGAAGGCAGAATACCAGAATGACGATACACAGCTTGACTTCTTTACTTTTTCAATCAGTCAAGCTTATAATGCCCGGCTCAAGATTAAGATGCTTGAACAGGCCGATACACAGATAAATATCTGCACAGAAGTGATAAAGGATATTCCAGATCTTTCCAAGATTTTTAATTGGTCACAGAAGTTAGAAGTTTCGAGGAAAAACATAGAAAGAAAAATGGAAAGGATTTTGAAAGTGACCCCTGAATACTACATTCAGCCAATTTTGACGGCTTCTGAATACAATCTTAAGCTGAACCACTCTTGTACTGCTTACACAAAATACAAAAAAATGTACACATCCAGATATCAGAAATACGAAAAGGCCTTCAGAAGTATTAAACTGAATAAAGAGAATTTGTATCAAGATAATAGCGTCTTTTTGCAGCTTGCTGGTAACAAAACCGACGCAGGGAAGATTATATTCTGCACGAAAGCTGTTCAGAATGTATTTGGAGGTGACAATGACAATTACATTGGCTCACAAATTTTCTCTCTTTTGCCAAGTTCATTGCAGCCGTATTATGCTAATCTTTTCCAGAAATTGCTTCAAGGAGGAGACAGAAAGACAGTAAATAAGCAAGCCAGAAATTTCTTTTATCATAAAGATGGGTCAATAATTGAAGGAGATTTTTATGTGAATATTCATCCCTTTTTGACGAGAGGATTTTGCTTAAACATGGTTATTCGACCGGTCCCTTTTTACAATGATTATTTGCTGGTAAAGGAAAATGGAGATATTGAAGGAGCTTCCAAGAAGATCGGACAAAAGCTTGGCTTGTTGGCTGGAAGGCATGCACCAAATAGCCATGCGATTAACTTGAGACAATTAAACGGAGATTTGGCTGAGATTAATGATATATTTAATATTATGAGTTATCCTGGCATGACCTTTGAAGATAAAGTGAAGGAAAGAGAAAAACGATCAAAATCATTGAAAAGCCAAGCAAATTCGCATGAAACGTTTGAAATAAAAAAGAAGAACTCGAAAAAGACAACCAACGGCTCTTTATATGGAAATATGAGACTGAGTCATACGAGTGCAAAAGATGATTATGAATTTTATGACAAGGCTCTCACGTTGTATAACATTTATTCAGCAGGAAAGGATGTCAATTTAACTTCTCTAAAGAGAAGAGATGAAGATGATGAGCGCAGCTCAAACAGTAATTACCGAATCTATTCATATCATTGTAAAATCGAGAACTTGACTTTTGGAAATACTAAGATGAAGATCTTTATAATGGAAGAGAATAGGAATCGCCATGACTTGGTGAATGATGGAGCGGGAGCTTTAACAGCGAAAACCGATGCAGTGGAGATCAGTAAACTTTCTCCAAATATCAGCGTTGATGGCGATCTCCAACAAAGTGTGAAGAATTCAAAAGAGCCTTCAGATAACGGTTTTTATGACTTGAGGAGTGAAGATGACGCTAATGATCTAGAAGCTGCTGATTTCCAGTCTCTCATGCTTTTCAAGTCCATTCGTCCTGAAGACCCTCTGGCTCTGACTTCTCCAGATCCAGAACTCGCAAAAACTATTGCGTCTCCCTACAGCCCTGAGGATCTCCAAACTTCACCTTCCCCAATGAATAAGTTGGAGACGATATTGACAACAGTGAATAATGAAACTTATCCCACACAAGAAGCCTACAGTTTGCCTTTGTTAAACCCAGTTCAAGTTTCAGTAAAGCAGCAACAAACCAGGCATTTCGAGAAGAAGATGAGCGGAAAGCCAGCGCACATAGATCAATCGAATTCCACCCAATCAGAAAATGAAGACCCCAATGCTCCAAATAAAGTTGAGAAGGTTATAAAGAAATTCATGACAGAGAATTCAATCGCTGCGAGTGCAAAATCGAGATCTGTGAGAACAAAGAAGCTCTCAGATGCTTATTTATCTGCGTTAAACTCGAAGTATTACCCTAAGTTTTTCAACTTGGCTTGCTTATTGCTTTATATTGCTCTGATTGCAACATTTAGTACACAGATTCAGTTAAAATCAACCCTTGATAAGAATCTAACAGAATTAACTGTTAAGAAAGAAGTTTTGAGCAATGCACAAAACCGAAATTTTATGCTGGTTTTACTTGAAGCTCTTTTCCGTATGATTTGGAATCTTTATGGAGGAAGACTGACTGCTTCAGATTTGGGACTTGTAGGACTGTTTATTCCCTCTTTTATGTCAACAGGAGTCGGAGTTTTGGAGGCGTTGGCGAAGGTGAATCAGGCTCTTGTGGTGAATACAAATTCTATGGATGCAGATAGGAGAGATATGATGTTTTTAGCAGATGTGAGAGTATACGATAATTATTTTGATTCAAGTGATCAGAGCTATGTGAAATTGACAAGTTTCCAAGCCACTGAGAGTCTTGTTCAGTCTAGCTTGAAGGTTGTAGCGAGTCAAAGTGATTTATCGAAAGTTGAGGATGAGCTGAAGTTTATCTTTAGAAATTCATTGAATGATTTGTTGATAAAGAATGAGGATATTTCTTCACTGTTTCTCAAGGCATTGAACGAACAAAAAGATAATATTGAAAATATTGTTGATATCTTTATGATTTCAGATATTGTGGCTTTGGCGTTTGTGGGAGGGCTATTTAGTGTAATTATCTGGAAGCAATATCAGAGAGAAAAGACAAATATGTTTGCGGTAACAAAATTAAATACTGCAAAGGTGGAACAAGTCATTGAAAATTTATATCATTTCAAGAGATCTTTGGAGAATGAGAGGAAGATGGATGATGAAGAGGCAGTAGAATCAAGAAGGACAAGCAAAGTGATGGGAGCAAGCAAGGCTAAAGGTAAAGAGAATCAGAAGAAGGAGCATATGAAGGTGCCGAAATGTAGCGGATTACGTTGGAGATATTATCGTTTTACTGGAGAATTATTTATTTTCATCGTTGTTATTATCGGTTTGGTCTTAATTAACTCCTTTGTTGACAGGGATTCAGTAAATTTCTTCCAAGATAAAGAAAACCAGCTTTATTTCACAGACAGAATGAAATCAAGATTTTTCATTGATACAGTCACTTCTCAAGAATTATTGGCTGTTGATAATGATATTGCGATGATTGAGAATACATTGTGCTCTGAATATATCAATTATGCTATTCAGGACATCGCTAATTTAAGAGTTCAAGCTGCTGCAATCTATAAGGACAGTGATGGAGTCACAAACTCTCAAATCCGAGAGATTCTCTACACTGATGGATGCAATTTATCGGGATCATTTTATACCCAGATATGCGCGTATCTCGAATCTCAAGGAGTTCAGACTGGCCTGATTTACTTACTGGATAAAATGGAGGTGTTAATTTCAAATATTCAAGAAAGATATGAGCTTTCAGATAAATCTACAACTTCTCTTGTTGCCATCCAGACTACAGATTATTCATTATTTACGTTTATAGAACTCCTTTTGGCAGGACAATGCCAGGAAATTTCAGATATTTTGAATGCTGACTTTGATGATGAAACATCGGCAGCGAAATCAAGAAGAAATGCCGTGTTGATTGTGTTTTCGATATTGATGGTGATTCTGTGTATATTGATTTGGATCTATGTGTTGAAGAAGATAAAGGAGGCAGACAATCAATTCAAAATTGTCCTGAAATCTTTCCCTGCTGGGTTGGTACTCTCAAGTTTCATCCTCAAGAGGTTTTTGATTGAAACTTCTACTGGTGCTCTTGACTTTGTAAAAAATGATATCTAATCAAAGAATAAAGATTTTATTTATTTTCTGTCTCGATGTAGTATTTGTAATGTTTGTTTTTGTTTCATGTGAATCTGAATCTGAATAAATTTTTTTTACATAGGGAACAGAATATATGTATGGCTCAATTTAATTAAACAATTTTTCTGTGAGAATTTGAATTTTGGACATTTTTTATCGAGAGATAATAAATATTTAAAATAAATAAATCAACCAATGAGAAAAAGAAATTGAAAGAAATCTGTTAAAATTATGAATTTTCTTCGATATGTTGAATTTCTTCGCCATTGCCTTCTTCACCTTTGACTTCTTTTGGGACGATTTCGAAATCTCCATTTTCATTGTGGAGAATCTGTGAATGAAGAGGACTTTGTGGTCCTGACTTTTCTATACTCTGAGCATCTTTAAGTCGGTATTTCAATTGTAGATTTTTTGCTTGAAGTCTCGCATTTCTTCTTTTTTGTTTCGCCATTTGGTTCGCATAAAAATCTCTTGAGGAGAAAATTATTATTCTCAGTTCAAAATAAGAAAGATTACTTTTCAAAGACTACTTTCGGAGAGCAAGAAACACGTGGTCTTGAGAGCCAAGAATAAAACAAGAAATACTCATCCCATAATCTCATATGTTTCATGTGAGAACTTGGATTCAAAACCAATTGACTTTTTTCATCAGGAGCCACATAAAATGCATTTTCGTATTCTTTCTTTTGTGAATTCAAATAACTCCATATGCTCACAGTCTTTTCTTCTGCTTTCTGTGTTTGTATATCCTAGAGAAAATAAATAAAGCATAGATTTAAGAAAAGTCCACTTTATAGCTGTTGAATAAGAACGTTCCATATTGGCATGTATAAGAATTATAGGCTAAATCCAACAAGAATCTTTCGTTGAATTCAAATGCTGAAGGGAATTGATGTAGGAGCTGGATCACGCAATCCAAAAATTGAATAAATAATGGTGATATTCTCTCATCCTTTTCATTTCTTTGTCCTGAGGGAAAGTTGTTTATTTTGAAGAATTAAAAAAATATTTACCATGACCCATTCTTTCTTCAAAGGGATGACCAAAATAAACCCAATCTTTCATAACCAAAACTTCAAATCCTTCGATAGTTCTGAAATAAGGATCCAAAAGGATCTGAGCCAATGAAACAATTTGGGCAGTCTGATTTTGTCCCTTTGCACAATGTACTAAACAGCTTTTACCATCCTATTTGGGGAGGTTATAAGAAAATTTTTTCCAAGAAGTACTCTTAAAGAAGTGGCAACTTTAGAAGAAGCATTGATAATGTAAGAAACTAATTCAAGCCAGTTTGAGGTTTCTAACTGAGATAACCATTTATAATTAGCGCCTCCAGAGCTGTAAATATGAGAAATAAAACACAGATTTCAGCAAACCTTGAGCAGAGAGCAATGAGTTTTTTCTGGCTTTCTCGGACTTTTTGACGGCTTTCGATCTCCATAAAGAACATTTCACAATGTTTATAATAAGACTTGGTATCTTCAAATCCTTTGCCTTTCAACATATTTGCAACTGAATTTAAATATGATCTCGCATTATAAATATGCAAATTTATCTCAAAAACTGAGCCTATTGAATTGGATAAGAAGGAATGCAGAACACTAAAATTCACTTTTGACATCGATATCATTGGGGTCACCAAGCAGTCTCAATAATTTTTCATCTTCTTGACATCTCGAATGATAAATCCCAGGCTAGAAAGAGAAAATTGGCAAAATTATTCATAAAAAAAAAATTCACTTTCGGTTGACTGCTTCTAGCAAGGACGGTTTTTGCTTTATTGTAATGATAAGTTATACAAGGAATGCGATTCTTTCTTCTGAACTTTCCGACATTTTGAAGTTCTTGTTCGGTAATATGTGAAGGTACAAGGATTTTAGGAGGATAGTCTTCACAAATATTAAACTGAGAATTATCAACAATTCTATAGGGACTCTATAAGAATTAATTTTTTGAGGCCTCATAAGGCAAATTACCCCTTTTTTGAATTTATGAGGTGTAGTAGGACTGTTGGCATGTTGTGAATCAGCTAAAGATTTGAAAAGGACTCCTTGTCTTTTAAACTCTTTTTCAATATCATAAATTTTCCAGCCTTCATATTTCTCTTCAAGTTTCGTATCATTCTTTCCATATTCAAAAGCAAAGAAATTCTGCTTTTGATACGGGAAAGCAAAGATATCAACATAATTCATCAAGGCATCCACTTCTTCGGTGAACAACTCATTCACTCTATATCTATACAATTGTCCTTCTTTGCTCTGAATATCAATATAAACACAGCTTTGAGCCTTATCATGATGTTTCTCACTTCTTGTCACAAATGCCATTGGCACCTGTAACAATTTCTCCCTGAGAGGCTCCCTTCTCAAAAAATTTGGATCTTTTGGCCTGAAACATGCCTAATAAAATCAGAGGGTGATGAAATGAAGAGAAATATATCTTTTGTACTTTGAAATTTGTGATAAAGAGGACGCCCTCAATATGGAATAATTTATTGTGCATTTGGACCAGACTGCAATTGATATAAGTGGCGATTTTTTCTCCAGGGAAGAGTTTCTCTTCGAAATATTCAATAAGGTCAGCGAGATTATCGATTTGGAATGATTCAGAGATAGGGTTTGCTGCTCCTGATGTCTTGGTTCTAGGATGACTATTCTCAACTTTTACTTCTTCAACTATCTCTTCTTCTTTTTCCTCATCATCATCAGAAATGCCTTCGATTTCTGAAATAGGAAGATATTTTTTATTGTTTAATTCAATTGTATAAAGATTATTATTGTTGTTGTTGGCTGATTTTCGAAGAGAAGGACTGTGGTTTTCTAATGATGGACGTTGATCTGAATTTGTATGAAAGTCAATATTCACTTCCTAGAAATATTTTATGAGAAAAATCTCCTCAAGAAATGTACCTTTGGAATTTCAAGATGGAATTGAGAATGTTCAAAGTCCTTCAATATCCCTGAAAATTTAGTTTCCAAGGCTTTTTTAACGTGAGGAATGGAAGCTCTTTGATTTCTATCCACAGTAAGCAATCCAGCCAAAATATCTCTCAGATCCTGGCTAAATTTCCCTTCAAGTTTGGCCAGCTTCGCCCAAACTTTATTCTGATCTTCATTTCCATATACTCTTGGCGCAGCGCATAATTCTGCTATCACAACTCCCAAGCTCCAAGCATCAACTTTATACATATCTTTGAGTTTTAATTGCCCATTAGCAAATATGACTTCTTGAGGCAAATATAGACGAGTTCCAAACTCTTCATTTGGAACACGAAAAGATGACTCATCCTCTCCTACAAGCGCTCCGCCTCCAATATCCGCAATTTTAAGATGGCCATCAATATCAATAAGGATATTCTCAGGCTTGATATCCCTGTGAGCTATTCTCTTGTTATGTAAATAATCCAGTCCACAAGTCAAAGCGTATAAATATTTGACGATCTCTTCTTCTTTGAGGACGATGTGTTTTTCTGTGATGTTCTTGATGAATTTGCGAAGGTCTCCTTGCATTTTAGGCATTTTAATATAGATGCTGCAGCCAATAGGTTTTCTGGGTTCAAAGAAATAGCCTTTGATAGGAAGGATCGCAAAGTGATCACAACTGAATCCAAGGACGATCTCTTGAACACAGGAAATGGTTTCTTTCACATTTTTGGTCTGAAGGACTTTAACAACCCATTTATCATTTCCTTTTTTTGAACGGTAAGGATAGACATTTCCAAAAGATCCCTTGCCGAGAGGTTGGTCCCAACAGACTTTTTCAGGATCACAACAAAACATTTTTTTGAGGAGAAAATGAAAGGGCTTTGTTTATGTTTGTTGCTTTTAAATAAATTTAAAGCAAATTCACTCTGATCTGATCGCCTGCTATTCATCTCTAATAATTGAAACCATATAAAAGAATCAATCAAGATATCCTTTCTTAGAAGATGAAGAGTTGAAAACTCTGGGGAAAATCTATGATTTCTTTCTTCCTTAACTGAGTGGAATTCCTCTTGAAAAGGTGAATTTTTACCGAATCCGAAGACGACTTCTCTAGTGTTATAAAAGGTCTTTATACGTTTGGGTGCTACTTTCTGCAGCTTTGATAATTCATTTATTTAGATTTTCTGTATAAAAACTTTGACAACAAATTTTTACCTGAAGAATATTATATTTATTTGATTATGGCAACTTTTAAGACTCTGACCTTGGGACCTTGGGGAACTTTTATTTGAGCAAAAATAAATTTTAAAATCTTGAGTTGAGTTTTCTCAACTTTTGAAAATATTTTTATCACAGACAACAGTTCGTTTTCTTAGTTCCCCAACAATAAAATAAAAATTATCTAAGCTTAATTTCTAAAGAAATTCACCTTGAAAACCCTTAATGGAAATCATAATCGACGAAATTAATTCTCAGTTGTTCTGAGAAAACACTTTCCTTTCTTGAACTCATTTCGTTGTCCTCTCTGCTCTTCCTAATCTCAAATTCAGAGTCTCTTATTCAAACCTTTCAAGAATCGATCAAGATATTTTGTATATTCTCCTCATCTCAGACAATTTGAAAATAACGAGATATCTGAACGAAAAAGCCTCATACTGAAGCCTCCGAAAGCTTCTTCTTTGGAGAAACTTGAAAAATTCTCATGAAGTTTCTCTTTAAAAGGAAGAAAAAATTTTGCTTTAATTTTTTTATAACCGCTTTCTTATGTTTAAGATTATTTTGTTCGAATAAATTTTCGAATTAAACTCGAACCTTTGTACGAAAGTGCAGCTCAGTTAATATTTTAATTTATGGCTCGTTAAAGATATGAACACTTTTCTTCACTCCCTTGGCTTTTCTTCGAATGAAATGTGAATCAATTATGCCCCTGAGTCTTCTGCATGCTACTTCTCTGGTACCTTTGAGAGTTTTGTTTGACTTTCTCTGGACTTTAATTTGCGTCCTCTGAAAATTTCTTTCAAGGAAGTTGACAAAAAATAGTATCAAAGTCAAGAGTGCCAGAAGGAAGGTTTGAGATGTCCTGAGTAAGGTTTAATTCTCATACTGACGCGGCAATTTGTTTTAAGGCAGAAGAGAGAGAAAGCTAAGTTTAAGAGCAAAAAATTAGGATCCTAATATCAAATTGAAAAACAATCAATCAGTTATTTTTCCAATAAACTTATTCAAGAATCAATCAATAATAAAGTTGTACAATGTTTGGTCAAGCAGCCGTTGTAAAAACGAGCTTCAACAATTTTTGACATTGAAAAAGGATTTTAAGAGGACTTTTATTTGGAGTCTTCCCAGACCTAGTTTCGCCATCAAATCCATGAACAATGGCTCAAGAGGTTTTAATACTTCATCTTTGGCAAAGCTCAATTCTCACGAATCGTTTTGTAAATAACTTTGGAATTCAGCATCAATTAATGATTCCAGACGCATCATAAAAAAAAAATAGATGTTTACAAGGCTTTATAACAAGCCCTTTTTTGTCCAAACTCTTTGTCTCAGGCAACGGCCCTTATGTAACTCCAAGAAGAGATACTTTCGTCAAAATGAGCGGGTAAACCTTGTCTTTGGCTCAGCTCAAGTTGAACTCATTTACAACAAACTCAAATGTGAAAAACTGGCAAATTAAATTTCAACAGGCTTTTTTCTTGACAATATCCGATTTTTTATCCACCAATAAAGCTCAAAAAGTATACTAATTTATTTCACATTAAACATTGCTCTCAAGAAGCTGTTGTCCCTTTCTCTCTGATTTCCATGAAATCCCACGAAAACAACGACCCTCTCGCCACCATTCGCGCGTTATGCAACAACCAAATCACCTTTTCCACAAGAATGTCCCTCCTCTCCTTCTACAAGATCCATTTCCCCAAGATCATCGAGCAGCTCATCCTCATTCTCGACTACCTTCAGCTGTTTGCCCAAGCCCTGATTGCCAACAACTACTTTTACGACACTTCTGCCATCTCTTTCAACACTCTTTTGAACAATCTCCTTCCAATCGCAAGGGTAATAAGCCCGGGCCACCTTTTGCCCTTTGACGATGATCACAATGCCATCATTCTGATCGTCCTGCTGATTCTATTCCTCTATCTTATCTTCAAATACGTGCTGGCCGCGTATATTATCCTCGTGACGTCAAGAAATCTTATCCCAAATATGTCATTATTGAGGATATGGCAGGGTATCTTCCAGCTTCATGGAAGAATTCTGTATTATCTGGTGTCCTCGTTTTGGGTGAACTTGGCTCTTGCGGCTTCTGAGGATAGATATAGACCTTTTGGACTAAGTAGTCCGGTAGTGGTGACAATATCAATCATCATAATGATCATGGAACTCTTCTTTGCTCTGTGTATAAATGTGAGATTTGAGTACATCCTTCCCAGCAAAAGTTTCTTGGCATCCAAGAGTAACCGGGGAGAGTTGATCAGCTTGCTGCAAAAGTTTATTTTGCAGATTTTTGAGATTGCATTGGACGCAAACAAATGGACTAATGCAATGATTTATTGCGCTTTTAGTTTTGTCCTTAGCATTGGAAATCTCGTTGATTTTTTTATTTCGCTTCCTTTGTACAATTTAAAAGCCCTTGCCCTTGAAGCCTGTCTCCTCATCGAACTCGCCTGGCTCAGCTTCCTCTTTCTTCTGCGTGTTGCAATCGACAAAGGCAGTGACTTAATCCTCACAATCGACGGTGCTGTCTTGATGTTCTTGGTGACTTCTCCCATTTTGGCTAAAATAAGCTTGAATTTTGTTCAAGGACTTGTCAACAGGCTCATTTCCAAGGAGCCAAGGGGAAGAAGTCCGGAGCTTGTGCATAAGATCAGCGCTATAAAGCAGATTAGAAAGCGACAGAAGCCCTTGACGGAGTTTTCTGATCAATTAGATTGGGCTCATCTCATGCATACGACCTACAATAAATCAACAGAAGCTGTCTTTGGAATCGAAGTGGGGAGCTCTCTTGTGAACTCCTCTTCAAATAAAAGATTCGATTGTTCATCAAAAGCATCGATGAATAGAGTTTTTATGAAATATTTAGAGAAGCTGTCTGGAAAATTCCCTCAGAATGAATATTTGAAGCTGTACATCGCATTTTATCATGGAAAGAAGTTTAAGAATTATGGAGCTGCTCTGAAGATCCTTTATGAACTGAAAAAGTCATTTTCTTCAAAGATAAATTTGAATGCTTGTTTATTGATTGTGGAATTACAAGATCTCATCAATAAAGCTTATGAAACCGAATCCAATAAGATTGATTTGTCTGGCTATGTAAGAAATCTTGCTTTGGTGAACAGGCTCAAAGAAGATATTCTGAAACAAGTCGATTCTCAAATAAAAGTCTGCCAAGAGTTTTCACAAAATATTTCAAATTTGGCAAAGATCTTCAATCTCGCACAAGAGATCGGAGCTGGCAGAAAGCTGATCAGTAAAAAGGCTCAAAGAACATTTGCTACTTTGCCAGATTACCATATTGAGCTTTATACACTTTATGCTCGTTACGAACTCCTTATGAACCATTCTTTGGTGGATTATATGGAAAAGAGCAAGATTTATGCAAGATTATATCAGAAACACGCCA
>Ga0182738_1001029_pt1 | contig 36316 bp, 28 predicted proteins | sample eDN5th30CBELigMG_FD_128876 | JGI IMG/M metagenome (GOLD analysis project Ga0182738, IMG submission 128876) | Enriched Miracle-Growth compost microbial communities from Emeryville, California, USA - eDNA 5th pass 30_C BE-Lig MG (version 2)... ...
CACGCCCGCAACTCGGCAGGAGCCTCGCCCTCCCGAGTGAATTTCGTAGGGTGCGGTCGAGGCCGGATAGAGAGCGCTGCTGCAAGTCAGACGTTCTGCCGGAATGCAGCCTCGCCTGGAAATCCACCGGGCCGCAGACCCACCTTCAGGGGACGTTTCACTTCCGGTTCCGGTGGGTCTGCGGACGGTCAAACGGGGGATGGAGTTCTCTGTTTGGAATGACATTGATCCTGCCAGGAGGCTCTCCCGTCCCGTCCTTGACCGCACCCTATCAATCGACTTCGCCATTGCCACTCCCTGCAAGAGCGAAGACTCGACACCAAGACTCCCCCCCTGCGCAAAAAGCGTGTCGAACACCACAGAGTGGTGCCCCTTCGATGGGAACTTGAATGCTTCTCACATTAACGGCGGTTGACATTAATGTTTAAACTGAACGTGGACTACGGGCTGAAGCAGTCGGTTCGGGGGGCGTGAGCTACGGACTGGAAGTCCTGACGCTCCCGCTGATTTCTATTGAACGGTTCTCAACAATTGGCTTGGAATCAGACCGCCAAACAAGACTGATTCACGAGAACCTTTCAGCCTGGAATTGATTATTTCCGAACCTAGAGCGGAGTTGCAAATGGTGTATTACGTGGATTCTGATGAAATACAGGGAATTCGAGGCCGAGCGTGATCGAACAATGACCAAACTGGTCTAAAGGTTTCGCCTGAAGGCAAGGACTTTAGATCCATCGGTTGGAAAGTCAATTCCTCAGTCCGGGAGTCGAAGCTGTTTGTGTGAAAAGCAGGCTGGCTGCTGGATGGGACGTTGCTATTTGCGGTCAATATCGGATGCTCCGAGTGTGGGCTGGTCGGCTTTGATGCCTTGTCCGGGTTTGACGACCACTTTGGGAAATCGGACGGAATTGAAAACTCCGTAGCTGGGCTTGGCTCCCAGTTCCTGGAGTTTGGTGGCGATATTTTCGCCTTTCTTCAACGTCACGAAAAAAGGGACGTTTGTACTAGTGGTCCCCCAGGCGCGTTCGTTCTGGTACATGATGTCGATTTTGCTCAGGTATTCCTGAATATCGAATTCGCCTGCATGCATGAAACGGATTTTGCGCGAGGCTGGTCCGGTGATGCTGGCCATGACCGTTACCGGAGCTGATTCGTTCACCGTGGATCGAACGGTGCCCAGGGCTTTGGTCAGTGCGTCCCGTACCTGATTCTGGTGATCGGCTGGAATTTTGGAAACATCGAGACGGACGGGATCTCCGGCGCGATATGCGACCAGTTCCGGCTTCGAAATGATCGTTTCCAGCAATTGAACGGCTTCCGGATGAGGAAGCGTGACGGCATAAATGGATCCTCCTTGAAGCAAGTTGGAAGAAGCCAGGAGTGCCAATCCTCTTGTGACGCTGGACTGAACTGTGGAGCGATAGGTCCAGAGCGGAATTTCATTGTCAACATCGACCAGGTACTGGTTGCCTAGAAGAACGAAGCTTTCAGCGGGAAATCCGATGTGGCCGCCGATGTGAATCGATTTCAAGGGAACATCCCGTTCGAGTTCGCCCGTAATCCCATTCCAGACCAGAATGCTGGTATGAGCAGCACAGGCAATGCGGGCTCCAGAAGGACTGAACGCCAGGGCAGGGAAGCTGGGTTCGCGGGGAACACTCGTGACACCGATGACTTTCTGGTGGGCGACATCGAGCAGGACAATCTGTTTTTGGGCATAGAATGCCAGAACGGTCCGGTCGGGAGAAAGTGCGGGGATACAGTTGTTTCCAGCCTGCACATGAAAAACTGGCTGGCAGGTTTCAAAATTCCAGCCGACAATCACGCCATTTTGGCTGCACGTGATCAACTCTCCATTGGCAGCGAATTCCGCCCAGGTGATTTCATTGTGAGGCGCAAGGGAATCGTCATAAGGCTGGAACTGCTTTTCGATGACCGGATCCCCTCCCGAGATGTGCCAGATGAACAGGTCTGTTTTGTTCTGGGAAGCAAAACCGTTGCTGCGAACAACCACATGTTCGCCGTCATCGTGCAGCGCCAGAGGGGTATATTCTCCGGAGATTTCCTCGGAAATTTTGACCCGTCCGGTTGTCAGATCACCGATGGAAATTGTTGTCGTCGGTTTTTTTCCCGGCCTTCCACTGGTGAATCCAAAAGCAACTTTTCCAGCTGCCAGGTTCGGGGCGATTCCGGTCAGTTTTTCAAAAACATCGGCGGCTTTGGGAAGCGTGATGTGGCGAGGCTTGAATTCCAGCGGTATTTCACCCGGGGGTTGATAGGCCCATTCTTCCTGGGAATCGGTCCGAATCTGATTGGACCTTTTTCGGTTGACGCGGACAACCAATAGTTTCCCGGAACTGTCCGAGGAATTTACGGGGGCTCGTTGAGGCTTCTGAGAGGACATTCCGCTCCCGGCCGGCTTGAAGGGGCTGGAGGCAGCTTCTTTAAATGGGTTCGACTCCTGATCTTTGACATATGTCTGATCGGCTTTGCTGAGTTGATCGAGTTCGATTTCAAACTTTTTTCCATTCTCTCCTTCCAGCGTGACTTTCCCGTTAGCGAGAGAAACGAATGCAGCTTGAATGGAATTCTTTCCGGAACTGTCTGTCCAGCGTCTCATTTCCGCTGCGAAAACCGCAGTAATAGAGACTCCACAAAGTACGACGGTCATGCAAAGAATGCGGGGAAACCTCATCTGACTGCCCTTTAACGACATGAGTTCAGAGAGAACGAACAGGCTGGCCGATGGCCGACAAGAGGGGGGCCTGAATTGTTATAACCCTGTATGCATCGGAAAGCAATGATGTGAAATGTGGCGAGACTGGACTTGAAAGGGCGAAGCGAATTCACCCGCTTTTGGGGACAGTTTCGGCACAGACAAGCTATTCTTGCGGGGAGTCGATACAGCAGGTACTGATTTGACGAACGGTCGGTCCCGTGTGTGTGGTGCCGTTGACGTGCTCTACTTCGCCACTCCAATAGTGCGGATCTCCCGCATGACGACGACTTTGACTTCACCGGGGTAGGTCATGTTTTCTTCGACCGCCTGGGCGATGTCCCGGGCCATCTTGGCAGCAGCGCGGTCATTCACTTGTTTGGGATCGACGATGACCCGGACTTCGCGTCCGGCCTGGATGGCATAGACTTCGTTCACACCGGGAAATCCGCAGGCAATCGCTTCCAGTTCTTCGAGACGCTTGATGTATTTTTCCAGGGTTTCGCGGCGGGAACCGGGGCGGGAAGCGGAACAGGCATCGGCGGCAGCGGTCAGGACGGTATAAAGATATTCCGGGCGAATGTCGTCGTGATGGCCGGCAGCGGCATGAACGATTTCGGGGCCTTCTCCGTATCGTTTGAGGAGTTCGGCTCCAATGGCGGGATGGCCCCCCTCCATTTCATGATCGGCGGCTTTGCCGATGTCGTGCGTGAATCCGCAACGGCGGGCCAGGTCGGCATCGAGTCCCAGTTGTTCCGCCATCAGGCCGGTGAGATGGGCGACTTCGATGGAATGGCGGAGTACGTTCTGGCTGTAACTGACGCGGAAGTTCAACCGTCCCATCAGATAGAGCAGTTTGTCATGCAGACCGGGGACACCCGCTTCTTCGGCCGCTTCGCGTCCGAGTTGCATGATGCGTTCGTCCATTTCTTTGCGAGTCTCTTTGACGATTTCTTCGATTCGGGCGGGGTGAATGCGGCCATCCTGAATGAGCTTATTCAGCGAAATTTTGGCGATTTCACGACGAACCGTGTCGAAGGCGGAGACGACAACCACGCCGGGTGTGTCGTCCACAATAACATCCACGCCGGTCTCTTTTTCGAAGGCCCGGATATTTCGGCCTTCGCGACCGATGATGCGGCCTTTCATTTCATCGCTGGGAATGTCGACGGTGGAGACGGTCGTTTCCGAGGTATGCGTGGAGGCGTATCGCTGGACCGCCATGCCGATGATTTCGCGGGCGAATTTTTCCTGTTCGGCTTTGACTTCCTGCTGATACTTGAGGATCAGGCCGCCGGTTTCATTTTTGAGTTGTTTTTCGACGCGGTCCAGGAGCCGGCTTTCGGCATCGGGTTTGGAAAGTCCGCTGATTTTGTAGAGTTCTTCCTGCTCTTCCTGAAGCATCCGGTCGAGTTCGCGTTCACGGGTTTCGAGAACTTTTCCGCGGTCCGCGAATTTCTGTTGTTGCTGTTCGACCATTCGTTCCCGTTTTTTCAATCCGCTTTCCAACTCGTTGAGAGTGCTTTCCCGTTTGTCGAGTTGGCGTTCCTGATTACGGACTTCCTGGCGGATTTTGTCGAGCTCTTTGTCGAGCTTGTCTTTTCGCTGAAAGAGTTCTTCCTTGGCGTCCAGCTCGGATTTCCGTTTCACTTCTTCGGCATGTTTCTGAGCATCGGTGAGAAGTTCGGCAGCAGTGCGATGTGCTTTTCCTTTGCGGAGGAAATCCACGAAGTAGCCGATTACCGCACCTACGACAAGGGCGATCAAGGCATAGAGAATTTGGGGAGGCATTTATGGAACCTTCGGACTCGCGTCAAAAGATTCACCCGGAACCGGTTCCGATCCGCCGATTGCTTTTATGAAAACCTTTTTTCAGAAGACTTCAGCTTGCGCATTCTTGAAGAGGAAAATGGATTCCCAGAGGGGGCCTTTCCTCAGGGAGAGGAAAATTTCCCCACTGGTCGCTGGAAACCAGCAGCTTCCAGTCATTGAAGAGATGGCTCTTCCCTTCACGGGATTCAGGAATTTCAGGGGAGAAATCCCGTCCTGTGATGGTTCGAAATCCCTTCATGAACTGATCGTGAAAAAGGGGGGCTTCCAGGAAATTGGCTCGGAAATCGATGCGCCGTTGCCCATCGACGACCAGGAAAATCAACCAGGAAATGACCGCTTCCACGCACTGCATGAAACAACCCGTCAACGAACTGCTCAGAAACTGAATTGGGACAGCGTCCCTGCGCTGGACCTCCCTGCTGAAGAGGTGCCGTCCCGTTCGGACGGGACATATCTCATGAAGCAGGAATGCCACAACACATTGGAGTAAAAGGTTTTCCTGCAACAACCGCTTATCGCAATCAACACCGGAGTGAATTTTTCGATCCGTTTGGAGACAGGAATTTCAGGAGCGAACCAGACGATAAACTCGGGTTCGCAAATTCAAGAATACCAGAATTGATCGCATGGCTGCAACAAACCGACACAATCAGCCCTTGTCGAAGAGAGGAAAGCGTCGAAGAAAGATCGAATTCCTAACTGCCATTTTTAATTGATCTTGTGAACGATTTTTCGTGAATTGAGGGCGAGAGGAATGTTGCAATTTGCCACATTTCTGCTTCGTCCGGAGGAATTCTCTCATTCTCAGGATTGCGAAAAGAAAGATGGTCGATAAACAGACGGGAAAGAGTGCAATCGACCCTGTCGAAGGGAAGAGAAATCTCACGTGGGGAAGTTGAGCGTGCCCCGGACGGAGATCAGGCCGCTGGTAAAAGATATTGCCGACAGAAAAATTGCCAGTCAGATGAAGGATTTACCATGCTTCATCCCGGAGATCTGGAACGGGAAGAGATGTTTGCCTTGCTGAAAAGAGATACTTGGCGAATCTCCTTTTGGCTGGTGCTCTGGGGTTGTCTTCTGGCGGGGTCTCTTCCCCTGCCGCGAGCCTGGGGGAAAGATCTGAGGGTAACATCAGATCATGTGCTGAACGCGATTTATGGAGGGCGGCGCGCATTATGTTCTCGCCAGCAACCGGATGGTTCTTTCCCTGCGGACGGATTTTTGACGCATCCGGTGGGGACAACGGCGGTCGCTGCGCTGGCATTACGGAAGACGGCAACGGCCTTGCGTGATCCTGGGGTTGATTCCGCGCTGCAATATCTTCGACGGCAATCCTGGGGGGAAATCGAACGGACTCATGAGCTGGCACTGGGATTGATGGCATTTGTGACAGCCGCCGAGTCCCAGGATGAGCCCTTGATTTCCCTGCTGGCAGAACGATTGATTCAGGCGCAGACGGAGCAGGGGGGCTGGACGCATCGAATTGGCGGTGTTGAGGGCGATTTAAGTTTGTCGAGCTTCGTGCTCCTGGGACTGCGGGAAGCAATGCGCAGCGGCGAAGAAATCCCGCGCGATGTCTGGAGAAAATCACAGACATGGTGGATCTCGCAGCAGAATCCGGATGGAGGATGGGACGATTTCTCGTCGTTGCTGGAACGTTCGGGGTCTGCCGATTCGTTTCGAAAAAGCACGCCGACAGGAACGCTTGCGGGAATCAGCGTCTTGAAAGTCTGTGCGGAAATGCTTGCCCGTTCCGTTGCGGCGAATTCTTCCGGTCCGATGGAGAGGGATGGAGGAATGAGTTCCGGACCGGCACTGGAACGAGCGGTGGCCTGGATGAAACAGGTTGGTGAAACAAGAGCCCGACTCTTTTCCGCGGGATCATGGTTGACGGCATTTCACCTGTATGGTCTGGAGGTCAGCCAGCGGATGCAGGGAGAGTATTTTGCCGGGGAACGAGCGTGGTACCACGCGGGGGTGGAATCGCTGCTGGTCGCACGAAATCCTCATTCGGAAGCCTGGGACGGAACAAATGACGTCATTGCCACGAGTTTTGCATTGATCCATTTGTCGGCGGAAGTTGCTCCATTGATGGTGGCCAAATTGCGGTTTGACGGCACGGATCGGGAAAACGTTCATGCGTTTCATGACGGATGGCATCTGACGGAGTTTGCGACCCGGTTTCGGCATTGGCCGCGCGTCCCCTGTTGCCGGGAATGTTCCTGCCGGGAATTGATTCGCGACGTTCCCGCAGAGTGTCTGGCCTTGGTGACACAATTGCCCGTGGAGTTCGCTGCGAAGGGGGAACTGGAGTCGTTGCGGCAATTTCTGGAGCGGGGGGGGACCCTGTTGGCCACTCCGGACAGCGACCGCGAATCATTTGAAAAACGATTTCTGCTGCTGCTCAACCAGTTGTATCCGGACGATGAATGCCGGCTGGTCCAACTGGGACCGGATCATCCCGTGTTTCACGAGCCTTGTTCCGTATCGGTGAAGGCCATTCCTTTGTACGGGCTGGAGACGGGATGTCGGACAGCCATTTTCTATTGTCCGGAAGCCATGGCCAGCCAGTGGCACCAGGCCTTTCCCGATTCTTTGCGAAGAAGAAGCGGCTCAACAGAACAACAGCAGATGCTGAATCTGGGAGTGAACCTGATCACGGCAGCGGCGGGGGATCTGATGCCGCCATTCCCATTGCGTTTTGATTCGATCGTGTCGAAGCCGGAATCGTCGTTGTCTCCGGAGGATCACCGGAATCTGGTTCGTGTCGCCCATCTGCGTTGTGGAGCGGGATGGAACGTCGCGCCGCGAGCATTGGCCACCGTGTTACAACAGGTCAACCGGTCGCACGGGGAGTTGATGTCGCCGATGCCGCAAGTGGTGGATCTCGGTTCGGAAGCTGTTTTCGACGAGATGTTGTTGTTTCTGCATGGACACACTTCGTTTGCTTTTTCCGAGTTGGAGGTGCAGCACCTGCGTCAGCAACTTCAGAATGGGGGAGTCCTGTTTGCCGATGCCTGTTGTGGCTCGGCGGAGTTTGATGCCAGTTTCCGAAAGGAAATCACCCGCTTGTTTCCCGGCAAACATCTCCAGCCAATTGCTCGCGATCATGAGTTCTTTTCGGAGGGAGCGGGCAGAGGGCTGGAGTCGGTCCGATTGCGCGTGAATGAGTCTGACGGGACACGGGGACGGCAGGAGATTCAGACGCTCCCCGTGCTGGAAGGACTCGAATTAAACGGGCGGCTGGCGGTGATATACAGCCGGTATGACATTAGCTGCGCCTTGGGGAAATCGGCGGGTCGGGAATGTGCCGGCTATGTTCCGGAAGACGCGTTACGGATTGCCTCGCGAGTGCTGATCTATGCCCTGATCCAGGATTTTCATCCGGCGGAACGCCTGAGATAAAGGGGACTGATGATTTCCGATGGATGGCCCCGTCATGGAGATTTCTTCGAGGTGGGGCAGATTTTGAAACTCTGGCCGTGCAGAAACGAGGGCCAGAAGCGTAAAATCGAAGGATGCATCCGCTGTCCGGAATTGAGACCATTTGCCAAAAGGAGATTGCGATGCTTCCTGTTTCCCGCCGTCAGTTTGCCCTTCGAGCTGCCGCTGGTTCGCTTCTCTGGCCGACTCTTCCGGCATGGCTGCTGGAGGGAATGGGAACCGCGTTCGGCGGGAATCCGGTTCGGACCGATGGGGCAACGCGAAAGTCGATCGACCGCGGGATGAAATGGCTGATCGGCGCCATGCGGCGAGACGGCACGGTCGGCACCGATACTTTTCAACCCCCCGATCTTTCCTGTACCGCCATGCTGGGACTGGCTCTTCTGTCCGAGGGGAGCAGTCCCCAGGGGGGACTTTACAGCCGGGAAAGCCGCCGGTTGCTGTATGGCCTGCTGGAACTGGTGCATCAGCGGCCGATGCAACTGGAATCGTTGTCTTCGGTGACGCTGGTGCAGCGGAAAATCGGGATGCAAGCCGACCTTTTTCTGGCGACGTTGTATCTCAGCGAAGTCTATTTTGAATCCCCCGGCGATGAGACGGAAATCCGTCAGGCGCTGACCCGGCTGATCAAACAGATTTGTCTGACCCAGGGACCGGATGGCACGTGGGGAACGGACAGCTGGGCGCCGATTCTGGGAACCGTGATGGGCTGGGTCTGCCTGCGGTCCGCGAGTTCGGCAGGGTTTCAGATCGATGCGTCCGCGAAGCGCGTGGGGGAAGCATTGATCAAGAAACTTCGCGAACGCCCGCTGAAGGAAGAAGACAACTGGATGCACAACTTTTATAAAGATGCATCCAGCCTGCGGGTGCTGTACTCGCTCAATTATCGGGACGATCCCGCGTTTCTGGAATGTGTGAATCGGTTGTTGACGGTCGCGAAAACCGATTCGCGCCCCTTCGAACTGGCGGGGGGAGAAGAATACCTTTCGTTCTACCTGGTCACGGAATGTCTGCTGAAAGAACCGAAGCCGGAATGGCAGGCCTGGTATCCCTGCGTGCGGGATCATCTTGTCAAACATCAGAATGGAGATGGCAGCTGGTCGGGACATCACTGCATTGTGAATCGCACGTTTTGCACGGCGGCGGCACTGCTGACATTGCTGGCTCCCAATGGCGGTCTGACCACATCAGAACTATGACCAGATGCGGCGGCATCGCATTGCTGTTCTTCCTGTTCGTCGGACGAGCATTTGCGGATGACTTGTCCCGGACAAAAAGTGATTCTCCCGTCACAAAACTGGAGCAGATTCGGGCCATTCAGCAGGGGCTGGAATGGATTCGCAACCATCAGGGGGAGGACGGGGGATGGTGTTCCATCAATTATGCCCCCCTGCGGCCGGGAGCCGGAGTGACTGCCCGGATGCTGGCGCTTCTCGCGGAGCTTCCCCTGGATGATCGGAAGAGACTGGCGGAGCAATATCAGCGGGGTGTCCGATTCCTGTTGCGGAAATTTCGACCGGGCAATTCGGCAGGCTTGTTGCTGAAAGATGTCGATTATCCCCTTTATGCCGCAGCGTATTTTCTTTCCGCGCAATCCCAGGTTGAAGGAGAGCGGACCTTCGACTTGAAGCCGGAGCTGGTTCATTTTCTTCAGAAGCAGCAACGGCTTCCACAAAACGGCTGGCCGGCGGATCGGATGGATGTGGGAGGATGGTCTCCATGGATGGAATCACCAGGAGACGTAAGCGGGCAACCCCCGGCGAATGTGTCTGTCACGTGCGCTGTCTTGACAGCACTGCAACAAGCGGGGGGATTGACGGATGATGTGAAAAGTGGAGCTGCCCGCTTTTTAAAACGATGCGAAGCACCCGTGGCTGGTTCGTCCCGAGAAAGAGGAATGGCATTTACACCGTGGCCCGATTCTCCGTTCAACAAGGGAGGGACGGTCACGTCAGCAACTGGAGATATCCAGCCGCTGGCGTATCATTCCGCGACGACCGACGGTCTTCGCATTCGAAAAATCTTGGCTGCGCCGGGGGAAGAAACGCTCCCGGAAGATGTCCTGCGAACATGGCTGCAAATGCCCCGGGCCCGATTGGTCGGGGATCCGGAAAGGGAAGGAGAACGGGAACCGCTTCAGTCCGCGCTGTTCTTTTACGATGCCGCGGCATTCGGGGGGCTCTGGCAGGAAAGAACGCGGGAGGAGAAATCGGAGAACGCACTTGTGGTGGACCGGGCCCGCTTGCTGATGGTGCTGGTCCGCAGTCAGCGTGAAGACGGATCGTGGATGAATCCGCTTCCCTGGTTTTTTGAAGATGATCCGTTTATTGCGACGCCATTGGCGCTGAGTGCCCTGATCCGTTTGCAAAGTCCCTGACAGGGCATGGTAACTCTTACAAACCGTGCTTCAATTTCTTCAAAAGGGGATGAAGCCTTATTGACGGTTTTTCGTTAAATGAGAAGAATCCCGCCCATCTGAACGGCATCGCTTCGGTGCCGGGAAGAAGGCTCTAAGTGGCATTAAAACAATCTGTTACGGCGATGTTTTTGTTCGTGGAGATTGTTTTTTCGCTGTGAAAGACGTCATGGAAGACGCAGCCTGAGTTCCTCAGACTGTGGGGCAGGACGCCCCCTTTTTCTCCTATGTTTGAACCCCTTCGAAAACCTGGTCTGGTGAGCATCCGCGGGCTGATCCCTTCAGCCAGTTTTGTAGGATGTGCGGACATCAGCGTTTCTGCTGTGACCGAACATTCGCAGAACTGCACTCCAGGTTGTCTGTTTGCTGCTCTGCCGGGCACTCGCACACACGGCCGAGAGCATGTGAAGCAAGCCCTTCAAGGCGGGGCCGCGGCGATCCTCACTGATCGCCCCCTTGCCGCAGTTCCACTTCCCCAATGCATCGTCCCTGATGTACGTCAGGTTTATGGTCGTCTTTGCCACGGGCTATATGCCTTCCCCTCCCAGCGTCTGGGAGTAGCGGGGGTTACGGGCACCAACGGCAAAACGACCACGACCTGGATGTTGAGGTCCCTTCTCGAATCTGCCTCATCTCCGACCGGCGTCATCGGGACGATTGAATACAACGACGGTTTCCAGTCGCAGCCCTCCACTCTGACCACCCCCGACGCCCTGACCCTGGCGCGGATCCTGGCGGCGATGCGCGATCGTCATACCACTCATGCCGCGATTGAACTCTCCAGCCATGCCCTGAAGCAGGGCCGGGCTTCCGGCCTCGGGCTGGATGTGGGAATCATCACCAATATCACGCATGATCATCAGGATTACCATGAGAGTTTTCACGACTATCTGCGTTCCAAAGCCAGAATTTCCGGTCTGATCAAACGGGGCGGTCTGCTGGTGCTCAACGCGGATGATCCTCATTCGGAAAACGTTCTCGAACGTCTGGAGAACGATGTTCGCGTGAAAACGTTCGGCATGGAACACTCAGCGGACATCTTTGCCACGCAATGGCAGTCCTCTGCCGAAGGGACGCGGTTTCGTCTGCATTCCGGCGCGGAAGAAGTTGATTGCCGGCTTCCACTGGTCGGACAGCATAATGTCGGCAACGCTTTGGCAGCCGCAGCCGCTGCACTTCATTTCGGCCTGACACTCCGTCAGATCGCGGAAGGGCTGGAAATGTTTCGGCAGGTCCCGGGCCGGCTGGAAAAAGTGGATTGCGGTCAGCCGTTTCAGATTTATATCGACTTCGCCCATACAGATGATGCGTTACGGCGGGTACTGACAAGTGTCCGGGAAGTGACCCGCGGGCGGATCATTCTGGTCTTTGGCGCGGGAGGAGATCGCGACCGGGCCAAGCGACCCCTGATGGGGCGCGCCGCGACGCTTGCGGATGATGTCATCCTCACCAGCGACAATCCCCGGACCGAAGATCCTTATCGAATTATCGAAGAAATTCAGGAAGGTTTCCGCGGGTCTGTCCTGCTCCCGGAAATTGAGATTGATCGTCGGGAAGCCATCCAGCGGGCAATGACCCGGGCGCGACCGGAAGATGCGGTCATCGTTGCTGGAAAAGGGCACGAACAAGTCCAGATTCTGGGAGAACGACGCACGCATTTTAACGATGTGGAAGTTTGCCGGCAGATATTGTTGTCCCTTCCTCAATCGGTTCGCGGCAGGCACGTTCCCCCGGTCAGCGTGCCAGTGACGGAATAACTCCAATGGGTTTCGTACGAGTCTTCGGAATCCATGTTTGAAATGATGACATTCTGATACCGCAGGGGCCAGTGCGGGCGATGCGAAATAAACCTGCTCTCCACGGACGATGTGAGAACTCGAAAGCAATTCATGCAGGCGATTTCCTTTGAAGAGTTGATCGCGATCATTGGCGGCACTCCCGTTTCCATCACGGACCTGAAAGCTCAGTGTCACCGGCTGGAAATCGATTCGCGAAAAATCCAGCCCGGCGATCTTTTCTGGGCTTTGGAAGGTGAACGTCACGACGGCCACAAGTTCACGAAACAGGCGTTTGCCAGCGGAGCTGTCGCGGCGGTTGTGGAAGCGGAAAAATCGGCCCGGGTGCATGGCCCGCGAATCGAAGTGGAAGATTCGCTTTTTGCACTCTGGCAACTGGCGCACTGGCATCGCCGCCGCTCGGAAGCACTGGTGATCGGCGTGACGGGAAGCGTGGGGAAAACGACAACCCGCCGGATGATTGCGTCCGTTCTTTCCGCCCGATTTTCGGGAATTGAAAGCCCGCTCAATTTCAACAACAAGTTTGGAGTTCCGCTGAGCCTGTTGCAGTTGGAGCCGCATCACGAATTTGCCGTGATTGAACTCGGAGCTTCCCGGCAAGGGGAGATTGAAGCCCTGTCCACCGTTGCCGAGCCGGAAGTGGGAGCCATCACCGCCATTGGTCCCGCGCATCTGGATGAATTCGGCAATCTGGAAACGATCGTCAAAACCAAGGGTGAACTGTTGGACTCGCTTCCCAGTGCCGGTTTTGCGGTCTTGAACGGGGATGACAAACTGGTTTTGCAAATGGCGTCCCGGGCAACATGCCCGGTGATCTTTGTCGGTGAAAAAGAACACAACACTGTCCGGGCGACCGCTGTCATTCAGGAAGATCACCGTCTGTTATTTCAAGTCAACCAGACCGCATTTCAGGTCCAGGTCACCGGGCGTCACCATCTTACTTCCGCCCTGATTGCCGTGGCCATTGGTCAGCATCTGGAAATGGCGGATGAAGAAATTGCTGCCGGATTACAGGCCTTTTCCGCAGTATCGGGACGTTGTGAAGTCCGCTCGATCGGGGAATGGACGGTCATTGACGATACGTACAACGCGAATCCGTTATCGATGTCGGCAGCCTGCCAGATCCTGAAAGACTGGAGCGGACCCGGAAAAAGAATCCTGGTTACCGGCGACATGCTTTCGCTGGGGACATGGAGCAAGGATTTTCACCGGCTCTTCGGCGAAGAAGCGGCTCGGTCCCGATTGAATCGCCTGATTTCGATTGGAACACACGCGGGTATTGTCACCGCCAGTGCCCGCAAGCATGGAATGGATGCGGGATGCCTGGGATTGGCGCAGGATCACGATCTGGCGCTCCTGTTGCTGGATTGCTGGCTGGAACAAGGAGACGTCGTGCTGGTGAAAGGATCCCGTGGTATGAAAATGGAAGCTGTCGTACACGGCCTGGAGCGTCTGGCGGAGCAGCGGCGATCACAGCGGCAACATCCTGGATCCTCTTCGAATGATGACCGGCGGGCGGCCTGATCTGGTTTCCTGTCTCCTGACCCTTAATTCTTTTCCTTCCGATGATCCCCTGGTTACTTCAACACCTGCTGCCGCTGGCCGAACAGATGGAATCCCATGCTGCGGGGGACTCCCGTGTTTATTTAACCGCGCGTGCGGCCCTGGCTGCGGTCACTTCATTTCTCCTGGCGGTGATGATTGGTCCGGTGGCCATCCGCTGGTTGCGAAAACACTGTGGCGAGCGGATTGACAGTGCTTCCGAAACATTAAATCGGCTTCACGCTAATAAACAGAATACCCCTTCCATGGGGGGGGCGTTTATTATGGCTGCCCTGCTGTTCTCAACACTCATCTGGGGGGACCTGGTCAATGCTTATGTCCAGATGGGGATTTTTGTCCTCCTGACATTTACCACCCTGGGGGCTGTGGACGACTGGATTAAATTGAAGACAACCCGCCGTGGCTTAAAGGCCCGTCAGAAACTGCTCATTCAGTTCATCCTCGCGGGAATTGTGGCGTTCTGGTTATATCAGGTGCAAAAAGCAAAACCATATGGGCTGGAAATTGTCTGGCCGGTGGGGGCGCATACGCTATGGTTGGGGATTGGCCTGATTCCCTGGGCGGCATTTGTACTGGTGGGAACTTCGAATGGTGTCAATCTGACAGATGGTCTGGATGGTCTGGCCACGGGGTGCGCTGTTTTTGCGGGAACCGCATTTGTGGCCCTGACCTATCTGGCTGGCCATCACGCACTCGCGGGTTACTTACATATTCCGTTTATGTCCGGAAGTGGTGAATTCAGTATTGTGATTGGCGGGCTGGTCGGTGCATTGCTGGGGTTTCTGTGGTTTAACTGTTATCCCGCCCAGGTCTTTATGGGCGATACGGGATCACTTCCGATCGGGGCGTTACTGGCGCTGGCCGCACTGGTGACAAGGCAGGAATGCCTGCTGGTGGTGATTGGCGGTGTGTTCGTGGTTGAAACCCTGAGTGTTATTATTCAGGTAGGTTCCATGCGGTTGACCGGAAAACGGGTCATTGCGTGCAGCCCGCTGCATAATCATTTTGTCTTTCGCGGAGTTCACGAAATTAAGATCGTCACCCGTTTCTGGATCGGCTCCGCGCTGCTGGCGATCCTGGGAATGGTGAGTCTGAAAATTCAATAGGATCAGAATGGCAGCCAATCTGTTCTCTTCACTTGCAGAGAAGAACCTGATTGATTTTTTTCATTATGGGGGTGACGAGCGATGATGATTCAGCCATTCGCCCAGCGGATCTCGTTCGCCCTGTGCCTGACGGGCAGTCTTGTGCTGGGCTGCACCACCACCATGCGCAGTCCGTATATGACTCATGGCGGAATTCGTTACACGCTGCACGAAGACACGCGTTTCAGCCGTGTGGAAAAAGGGAAAAACGGCAGCCTGATGTACGATTCACCGGAGTTGACGGTCCAGTGTGAAAATGGCCGGCTGCATGTCAATGGCGTTGATTCCGGGCCGGTGAAACCGGGGGATCATGTGGAAGTGACCGATACGCAAATCGTTCTGGTCAACGGCGAACATCGGGGAGACATGACGACCGGTTCTGAACTCAACCGCCAGCGGCTTCAGCAGAGCAAGCTGGAAGTGAAAGGGCGATGAAGCTGAATTCACTGGCGTGATGACCGCCGGAGTGACCATTCGTCCCGTTCTCTCATGCGGCTGATTTTGATATGACATACGAGTTCTCCCCTTCAATTTTCCTTTTGAGCCGGAGTGACTCGCCATGGACACTTTCAGTCGCCGGGATTTTCTTGTTGCCCAGGCCGCTGCGGCGGCAGTCATGCTGACAACCGGATCGGGGTTCGCGGCTGAGTCCGCGAAGCAGCGGTTACGGTGGCCGGTCTGCCTGTTCGTTAAATTTCTGCAATCGCTGAGTTTCGCTGATCTGGCACGGACCGTTTCCGAGATGGGGTTTCAGGGAATTGAAGCGACCGTTCGCACCGGCGGCCAGATTCTTCCGGAACAGGCTGTTGATGAACTTCCCCAACTGGTTGCCGCCCTTCAGACCCGGCAACTGGAAGTGACGATCATGGCTTCCAGCATCAATCGGGCCGACCAGCCGTTGACGGAACCCGTTTTAAGGACGGCGGCGAAGCTGGGAATCAAGCGTTATCGCATGGATTACTACCGGTATGATCTTTCACAACCAGTCGCATTGCAGCTTGAGAATTTTAAATCCATGGTGAAAGACCTGGCAGCTCTGAATCGGGAGTTGGGAATCCAGGCGATTTATCAGAATCATTCGGGGGCCCGTTTCGTGGGGGCCTCGGTCTGGGATTTACATTTTCTGCTGGATGGAATTCCTCGGGAACAAATCGGAATTGCCTATGACACGCAACATGCTGCGGTGGAAAGCGGCCTCTCCTGGCCGGTCTTGTGGAACCTGGTGCAGCCTCATCTGGCAGCGGTTTATGTGAAAAATGCGAAATGGAATGGCCGGTCTGTACAGGGGATTCCCTTAAGCGAAGAGGGCGCCATGGACCCGCGCATCTTTTCCATAATGAAAAAATCCCTGTTTCAAGGCCCGGTTTCATTGCATGTCGAGTATCTGCCGAAAGGGACGGTGGCTGAAAATCTGGCCGCCATTCGGGCAGACTATCAGACTCTTCAATCGCTCTTGAAGACAGCCTGAGTAGAACCGCTGTCTGTTGTGTTGCGAAGGTGAGGCGGCAAATCACCGGGCGGTGTGTTCTCTTGATGTGGAGAACCGAACGGTCTCCAAAATGGGTTTTCAAAGCGTGGTCAGTCGATATGATCAACAAAGCCTTCAGGCGGGCGGAATGATGTTTGTTCTGACTGTCGATCACCTCACTCACAGACAATGTTCGCGGGAGAAGACATGACTGGTACAAGGTTTCGACGGAACGGGGGATTCTTCCAGGCTGGGCTGTTGCTGGTGGCGATCTCACGAGGGGCCGCAGCGGCGGAGACTTCGCAGGAAATTCCACAGCATCCGAACGTGGTATTCGTGCTGACCGATGATCAGCGATGGAACACGATCGGAATCGCTCCGGATTCCGTCATGAAAACTCCGAATATTGACCGGTTGGCCCGGGAAGGGGTTTACTTTCGCAACGCTTTTTGTACGACGTCGCTTTGTTCTCCCAGCCGGGCTTCCATTCTGGGCGGATTATATGCCCATGCGCATGGAGTCCAGAATAATTTCACTGAATACCCGGAAAACCTTCAGACATTTCCCCTGGTCTTGCAGCACAGCGGCTATCAGACTGCCTATATTGGTAAGTATCACATGGGAGAAGAAAACGACGAGAAGCGTCCCGGATATGACTACTTTGCGACCCATAAAGGGCAGGGACAGTATTTTGGGACGGTATTTCGGATCAATAATGGCCAGCCGCGGGCTTATTCCGGATACTATACACATACCGTGACCCAGCTTGCACTGGATTGGCTCAAACAGCGGGATAAAAACCGTCCGTTCATGTTGTTTGTCGGGCACAAGGCCCCGCACAGCTTTTATACTCCCGAACCGAAGTATGCTCATTCCTTTGATGAAGTGGATGCGCGCTATCCCCGTTCCGCATTTTATCTGGATGGACAGCCGGACTGGTTTCGGTTGCGTCTGGATACCTGGCATGGGATCTACGGGCCGATTTTTGACTATCGGAAACAGTTTCCGGATCGGAGCGCAGCGGGAGTCGTCGATTTTTCCAGGATGGTTCAGGCTTATCGTGGGACAATTCAAAGTGTTGACGATTCTGTGGGAGAGCTTTACCGATTTCTGGCCGATGAAAAGGAGATTGACCGCACCATTTTTATCTATACAGGTGATAATGGATTGCTGGAAGGAGAGCATGGTATGGTTGATAAACGAACCATGCATGAACCGAGTATCCGCGTGCCGTTAGTCGTTCGATATCCCGGATTAACGCCGCCCACCCAGCCCAAGGTGATTCAAGAGCAAGTGCTGACTCTGGATTTCGCTCCCAGCATTCTCGATCTCTGTCATGCTCCTCCTTTAAAAAAGACCCATGGCCGGTCGTGGAAGCAACTGGTTCAGACGGGAGATCCGGAATGGCGCACGATCTGGATGTATGAATATAACTATGAAAAACAGTTTCCATATACCCCGAATATCCGTGGAGTCCGCACGTCCCGGTGGAAATATATCCGCTATCCACACGGCGATGGCAGTCCCGATCATCACATGGGAGAACTCTATGAAATCTCAAGCGACCCGGAAGAGAGTCGGAATTTGATTCACGATCCGCACTATGCTCCTGTTGTGGACAGGCTGCGCGGCGAACTGGACCGTCTGATGAAGGAAACGGGGCCGGGAGCCGACGCGATGCCGCTGGATGAAGGCATCAAAAGCGCGCTTCCCGATAAGAAAATTCGATAAGATTGTCTCAGGGCAAGTTGTTGTGGACGGCTTGATTCAAACTCCAGATTCCGGGGATGTTCTCCTCGGAAAAGCGAACGGATGGGAAGATATGCGAACAGGATTGAGTTTACTGGCGTGTCTGGCTGTGTGTCGTCTGGTCACGGCGGCTCCTCCGGTGTTTGAAGAGACTGTCCTGGATCCGGAGATCGGGAAAGTCTGTTATGCCGTGACGCTGGCGGATGTCAACGGAGACGGCCGGATGGATGCGGTCGCCGTTTCCGAAAGTCAGGTGGTCTGGTACGAAAACCCGAGTTGGCAAAAGCGAATTATCATCAGCAATCAGACAACGCTGGACAATGTCTGTATCGCTCCGCACGATATTGATGGCGATGGAAAGATCGACTTCGCCCTGGGGGCCGGCTGGATGGGGAAGAACACCGGCACGATTCAATGGCTGGGCCGAGGGGAATCATTGGAGCAGCCCTGGCACGTTTATGCGATTGGAGCCGAGCCGACATTGCACCGGATGCGCTGGGGCGATGTGCTGGGAACCGGAACGCCTCAACTGACGATCTCTCCGCTGAATGCCACGCAGGGAAAGGGAGTTCGTCTGATTGCGTTCGAGATCCCCAAGAATCCCCGGACGGATCGCTGGCCGGAAACGGTCATGAATCACGAATTGAACCGGGTGCACAATCACTGGCACGTTCAGCGGGGAGAAGGTCCCGTTTCCACGCTGGTGGCCAGCCGGGAGGGGCCATTCTTTCTCAAGAAAGCTGGAGATGAATTTCAGTTGGAACAGATCGGCCATGGCGCGTAAACAAGCGAGCTGAATTTGCGCGGGGCGGGAGAGATTAAATCGGGTGAGTTAAAAAACAAGCAGCTCTATGTAACGACGGTTGAGCCGATGCATGGGACCATGCTGGCGGTGTATCTGTTTCATAAAGGAATCGGTCCGGGGAAATCGCAAGGGTGGGTACGAGTGGTGATTGATGAGGGGTTTCGCCGGGGGCATGCTTTATGGACTGCGGATATGAACGGTGACGGGATTGATGAAATCATCTTCGGGCATAGCGACACTCCGAAGGTGCCGGGGGTGAATGTTTATACCGCGACGAGTGAGGATGGGTGGACCTGGTCGAAGCAGGTGGTGGATGCGGGAGGAATGGCGACGGAAGATCTGGTTGTGGGAGACCTGAATGGAGACGGTCGCCCGGACATCCTCGCCGGCGGCCGGGCCACGCATAACGTGAAGATTTACTGGAACCGCCGGTAGCAACGTTCTCCATCCGGCCTCGACCACACCCTACGAACGACCTGACCAGATTTGTAGGGTGTGGTCAAGGTCGGCGAATTGGAAACCAGCGTTGTTTGTCAGGGAATTGCCCCCAGAGAGGATCCCGACCGCAGACCCACCGGGAGGGGAGCGTCCCCCGTTCGGTGGGTCAGCGGCCGTTCTGATTCCAGATGAAACCACATTCCGGCAGAACGTCTGATTTGCAGCAACGTTCTCTTTCCGGGCCTCGACCACACCCTACGAACCGACCTACGTCACTTGGAATTCAATTCGAAATCGATTTGATTCTTTTCAGGTTGAACGGTTTCTTTGAGTGTGGTGGGTGAATGATATTTTGCGGGTAATTTTTCGGGCACATCCGGCCGGGCATATGTGAACGTCTTGATGGAGACGTTATGCTCGCCGATGATGGCTCCTGCCAGATCATTCGAATAGGTCAGTGAATAGTGACCATTGGCGTCGGATGTCCCTACCGATGGTCGGCCTCCAGCGACCGGCTGGAATTCCACGGTTGCTCCTTCAAGGGGAGCGCCATCAAGTGTGACGGTTCCCTCAACACGGGCGACATCAGGGGCATTTCCACTTTTCCCGCCGCACCCGGAGGTCACGAGCAGGATCCCGCTCAGTGCGATCAGCATGTGAAATTTCATATCGAATCCACGTGGTCAGGGTTCGAAACAATTCGATTTTCGGTAGTCACGGCTGCGGGAGCTTTCACTCTGGTGTGATCGGTGAAGAACATTGTTGTCAGTGAGCCTGCGATGACTGCTTATGAATCGGTCAGGGCAGGACGAAAGATCGCAGGTTTGCCAGGACGTCCCTGTTCAGGTCTCTCGGCGAAGCGGGGGAAGATGATTCCTGAAGTCAGTATTCCCCAATGACGAGTCCGTCATTCCTGGCTGCCAGTTTCTGGTAAGTGCTGGTGGTTGTCGCAGCGTCGATATTTTCGCTGACAAACCGCACGGAGCCGTCTCCAAGCAGGCAATGGACTCCTCCCACATGCATGCTGCTGGGACCGTATTGATATGTGGCAGTTCCATTGATCATGGACCAGGAATTTCTGGCCTGTGTGAGTGCATACCTGATGTTTTCATACTGATAGCTGACGCTTCCTCCAACTGGCACCGACCCGGGAACACAGGGGAAATTGATACCCGCCCAGACACCGCCGACGTGGTTGACGAGTCCAATGGATGCGGTTGTTCGCTCGGTAAATGCAAAGGTATTCGAAAGTCCATCGGTGACGTCCCGTGTGCGGATGTTGCTGTCCATAAAGAAGATTCCATTGGGACTGGACGCGGAGCTTGGGGGAGTCGTGCAACGATAGTCTCCATTCCCGTTGAATCCCAGGTAATGGGAGACTCCGATCTGCTGTCCATTGACGGTCAGCCGGGTGTTTCGGGAGGGGCTTCTCTCTGGAGTGGAGGGACACAGGTAAGCTGGAAGGATGGTTCGCACGTCCGCCAGACGGGTTGTATTCGTCAAGTCCATCGGGCCGCTGGGGTTCAGCTTATTGTAAAGAGGTGCCTGGTCCAAAAAAGGCAGGATGAAAGTGTTGACCATCCAGCCATTGGCATTGATAAACCCCGGAGGAAACATCTTGTAAGTATCGTGATAGTTATGAAGTGCCAGGCCAATCTGCTTCAGATTATTTTTACATTGTGAGCGGCGAGCTGCTTCGCGAGCCTGTTGGACAGCGGGCAGCAGCAACGCAATCAACACAGCAATGATGGCGATCACCACCAGGAGTTCAATGAGCGTGAACCCTGAAGAACGACAGAAACCTGACCAGTGTTTTCTGTTAGCATGGGAGTTCTGGGGGGGGGGGGAGGGGGGTAGCATTTGCGTTCCGTTCTCTCTGGAAAGAGGATCACAAATCAGCATCGCTGGAGACTCTGTTTTGATGCTGCAGGAAACGAACACTGGTCCAGCCGTATTTTTACGCTCAGGCATCACCTGACGGGCAGAAAGAGACATCTGTGTTCCGTTCTGTGAGAAGAATCAGAATCGATTTCAACGTGATTCATGAAGAATCGCTCACGTTTGATGGGTGAGTGTTGATTCTGAACCGCATGACTCAAGAAGACAAGGCATTGTTGATGGTAAATATTTGAAATGGGTTGTTAGACAAAATGCAATTCAGAGGGATAAAAGAACGGGCAATGCTGGTTTTTGTCGTTCTAAATATAGAACCACGAAAGCTCCCAGACGCATCGATGGAATCTGGGGATCCGCGATGCGTGTCTCGATTCGACCGCGGATTTTTTGATTCCGTGCTGCTGGATTCTTTCGTGGTTCGTAATAATTGATTCAGAATAAAGTCAGGCTGCGGTGGTGGGAGTGCCGCCGATAATTTCCTGACGCGGTCCAAAGAATTCATAACGGATACGTTCCTCCTGAACCCCCAGTTCCTTCAGGCCCGCATAGACCGCCTGCATGAAAGGCTTGGGACCGCAGAAATAGAACTCCGCATGTTGGTAGGGAGTTTGCCGCTCCAGGAATTCCCGGGTGATGGTCCCCACGCTGTCACATTTTTGTTCCGCCAGATCATTTTCCGCCGGCGCATCATAGATAATGTGCGTGATGACATTGTCCGCTTTCTCCCGGAGTTCCCGGACTTCGTTGGCCAGGGCATGAGTCTGGCTGTTACGGGCTGCCTGGACGAAATGAATCGGAATGGAGGTTTTCCGCTGGACCAGCGTTTTCGCCATGGACAATAACGGTGTGACCCCGATTCCCCCCGCCAAAAGGACTACCGGACGCTCCAGCGATGTTTCCGTTGAAATCGTAAATTCTCCGCAAGGGGGGCCGATTTCGAGTTCATCACCAGGTTGAATGACGTCATGCAGGTAATTGGAGACCAGGCCCGCGGGGGCATCTGGAACAGGGTTGGGTTCCCGCTTGACGCTGATGCGGTAATGACCCGCACCCGCTTCATCCGACAGGCTGTAGTTGCGGGGAGAGGTCGGGGAGTGAGGATGATTGATCCGCACAGTAATGTACTGGCCAGGCTCGAACGGGGAGAGTTCCGCACCGTCCGCGGGCTTCAGATAAAATGACGTGATGATCTCGTTCTCCGGAACTTTGCGATCGACAACAAATTTCCGGAAACCGTTCCATCCGCCGACAACTTCTCGTTGCTGCTGGTAGATTTCCCGCTCTCGCTGAATACAGACTTCCGCCAGAAACCCATAGGCTTCCGCAATGGCGGCCAGAATTTCCTCGGTAATCGCGTCCCCAAAAACATCCTGAATGGCTGCCAGAAGATGCCGGCCCACAATCGGATAATGCTCGGGTTGAATGCCCAGGGAGCAATGTTTGTGGGCGATCAGATTCACTGCCGGACCGAGTGTGCCGAGATTGTCGATATTCGCAAAATAGGCACAAATGGCTCCGGCGAGGGCCTGTTGCTGGCCCCCGGAATGCTGATGGGCCTGATTGAAAAAGACGTTCACTTCGGGACTTTCAGTAAACATCCGTTCATAAAAACGACGAGTCAGGGTCGTCGCCTGGGCAGCGACCAGGGGGGTGATCGCTTTCACGATTTCAATGGTGCGGGGAGAGAGCATGGCGGAATCCTTTCAGAATGGTGGGAAAAGTGAGGCAGGAGTCGTGATTTTTAATCTTCACCTTCAGGTGAAGATTAAATGTAGATGACAATGTAGAGATTTGATTGTGGATGTCAAGGTGTAGAATTGCAATTTCCAATCTGGTACAATGATTCCCCCATGCTCTCCAAAACCGCTGAATATGCTCTACGTGCTGTTGTCTGTCTCGCCAGCTTTCCCGGGGAATCGTTCTCCGGAGAAATTCTGGCGGAAAAGACGCAGGTTCCGCGTTCCTATCTGCACCGGGTCTTGCAGGATTTGGTGCAGGGAGGATTGGTCCATTCCCGTCCCGGCCCCGGAGGCGGATATGAGTTCTCCCGGGTGGCCGATCAGGTCACGATTCTGGACGTTGTGAACGCGGTGCATCCCTTGGAGCGAATCCGTCAGTGTCCGTTGGGCCTTCCCGACCATGTGACGTTGTGCCCGCTTCATCAGGAACTGGATCGGGCCTATGCCGCCACGGAGACCGCGTTTCGGGAGGTGAAACTCAGCGACATGATTGGCGTTCCCGGAGCGTCGGTGCCGCTGTGTGATGTTTCTCCGCGAGACATTCCGCCTTCTGACGCTTCTGTTTCGAAATGAGTGGACTCGCCTTTTTTCGATGGGAAGGGGCGGGGTGGTTCAAGATGGCTTTGAACTTCGGGAAGTTATTTCCACTCAAATTTGCGCAGCGTGCATTTTGATTTGAGAATAGCCTGTGGGGGGCGTGAAGAAAGCAGTCTGCACGAAGGGGTGATGTGCACTATGTGGACGTCCCCTCGATCAGTTCATCGAGTCCGGCTTCGTGCAGGTCTTTGCGAGTGGCGAAGAACCATTTTTTCACCGGTTCCTGGCAATGCGGGCAATAGGGATGCTGGCTGTTCGGCCTGATCTCGAAAACGAGTTGCGGTTCTTTCCAGAGTGCTTCGCATTCATCGCACAGAGCCGACCATTCTTCGCAATGCGGGCACCGGACAACGCGGATCAGCCCTTGTTCGCAGAGCGGGCAGCGTCCCAGGTGGGGGCGGAAAGCATTTTGGTTCATCAGAGTCTCTTTGCAGGCAGAATCAGAATCGGAAAGCGAAATCGAACAAGTTGCCGTTCAAGGTCATGGGGCGAAAACGAGCCTGTTCTGGAATTGATGTTCAGCATTTTCGCAGGCGAAAAGTGGTTGCATGGCAAGGCCAAAACGTCTTTGTTCGCTGGGGCGGAAGAGCATCCTGCTTCATTTGGGAAATGCGGTGACGACTTCCGTTGTTCCATGTCGCAGGACCAGAAAGATTCGATGCAGGGGAGGATGCTGCTGTCGTGCTCCGGTTTCTCCGCCGAGATAGCCGACCCGGCGGCCCATGGAAACGGTATAAACGTCTCGCCCCTCTTCCTGTTCCGGTCGGATGTGCTGGGATTGAATCCGTTCCCAGGCCAGATCGATCCAGGCGAATGCCCGTTCTTCTCCGCCGTCAAAAACACCGTGAGGGCCGTCCCGATCCGGGATGTCCCGCGCGTGTCGCAGCACATGATCCTTGCGGGGCCTTCCATCCGGATCGCGTCCGGCATAGATCAGGCCCGCGGGGCTGATCCAGCGCTCTTTTCCCATTGATTTCAATTCGATACCGGCGGGGAGGTCCCGTTCTTTATCGGGCGGCCCGGACGCCGGTCGTGTGATAATCCGGATTGTTTCGGGGGCGCGAATCCGAATCTGTAACTTGTCTTTGAAGCGTTCCAGTTCTCCGGTAACGGCGATGGTCTTCCCCGCGTAGCGCTGTTCCGGAAGATCGGGGCGGAAGTGATCCAGATCGTCAGCGGAAATGAACAGCGTCAGGTCGGGATTTCCCTGGAAGTTGATGAACCGGTGTCCGCTGGCGGATTGGCCAATACGGGAGACTTCTCCCGTCAGCAGGATTTTCTGGCCGACCCGGTTTCGCAACTCCTGTTGATGGCTGGCTGGGACTTCCGGCAGCGCATTTCCCGAAGATGGGAGACTGGTTGCTGAGGGAGGAGCTGTTGAGGAAGTGCCCGGTTTTTCAGCGTGACAGGCTGTTCCCAGAAGCAGGAAGCCAATCAGGCATCGTTGAGCGATCCAGGCCCGGGAGTGCGAGAGGACATGTTCCATGGAATGGAGATCCGGAGCAGGGAGAAACGAGTGGAAAGGAACATTGAATGAATGGCCGGAAACGGCGTCAATCACCATCATACCGGGGAATCGATCCGAATTCCCGGTCGACTGGTGATTCCGGAATTAATCCGTAAAGATTTGAGCGTATTGCGGAAACCCGATTTCTGGAAATATAAGGAGCAGGCATGAATTTATTATCGAATGCGGCGTTGTCGGTCTGGTTCCTGGCTGCAGGGATGATCTCTCTGGCATCTGGTGCGGAACCTGCTGGGCAGTTCCCGTTGCGAAATGGGGATGTCTGGGTGATGGCTGGAGACAGTATTACCGCTCAGCATCTGCATTCGAATTATTTTGAAGCCTTCTGTTTTGCCCGCTATCCGGAATTGACGTTCGCCTTCCGGAACTCGGGAGTGGGTGGACATACCATTCCCAGCACGCTGGCCCGGTTCGATTATGACGTGGCAGCCTGGAAGCCGACGGTGATTTCCGTTGAACTGGGGATGAACGATGCGGGACGTTTTTCCCGGGAAGAGTTTTTGAAGAATATGAACACATGGCTTGAGCGGGTGAAATCGGTCCCGGCCCGGCCGGTGATCTTTACTCCCAGTGCGGTGAACGATGGTTCCCTGCTGGCGACGCTGGCCAAAGGGAACCGGAATGTCCGGCTGAATGAATATTCCCTCGATCTGAAGACGTTGGCGGAACAGGAACATCTCCCCTTTGCCGATCAGTTTCATACGCTGATTGACCGGTGGGGAAAGAACACAGCCAACTTACAGATTGCGGAACTGATGGGGCCGGCCAAAGCGGCGGCAGCCAATAATGCGATTCCCGGTGTCGAACACCTGCGGGAATTTCTGAAAGCGCAGACGCCTCCGGCACAGGCGCCGGTGTCGTTGCAGGGAAATCCGGTTCATCCTGGACCTTGCGGACAGTTGATGATGGCTGCTGTGCTTCTCAAAGGGCTCGGAGCGGATGGGTTTGTCAGCAGCGTCGCCCTGGACGCGCACGGAAAAAATGTGACTGCAAAAGGGTGTCAGGTCACGAATGTGAATGCTGAAGGGAATCAAGTTGCTTTCGTCCGGCTCGATGAACGTCTGCCATTTCCAGTCCCTGCCGACGCGGCTGCCGTCCTGCCGCTCACTCCCGAAGTGCTGGAACTCAGCCAGTATTCCCTTCAACTGACGGGGTTGCCATCTGGGAATTATCAAGTTCAGCTCAATGAGATTCTGGTCGCGGCATTCACTGCGGAGCAACTTGCCCATGGTGTGAATCTGACTCCTTATGCACCGGGAATTCTACCGGAACCAAGGAATCCCCTGCTGATCCAGAGTGCGGCGATTTTGAAGGCGGTGGCTGCCAAGGAAAGCCTGGTTTCTCAATGGCGGGGGATTTCGAAATCGGCAGCGGCAACAGGAGCCGATCCGAAATTGAAAGGGCAACTCCCCGGGTTGCAGACTCGGATTGAAGAGGCGGATGCCGCGATTCGGGTGGCGGCCAGGCCGCAAAAGCTGATCATTCAGGTCCTTCCCGCCCCCGAAACCCCAGCGAAGAAGTAGTCCCCTGAAAGGGCCTGGTTTCCGAGGGGCGTGAAACGTCCTCCGTTGTCGGATTTTATGGGCCACCCCTGATTTTCAACGTTGACAATGCCGTCGTCTCCGTGCTCGTGATCGGGACTGCTGTTTTGTGTGCTGCTGATGGATGGGATCGCACGAAATATCGAGGTTTTGTTCCCCCGTTTCGGCAAATCTCAAGAGTTCGGAAAAAATATATTTCAAAGGGAGATCATGATTGACGGGTGACGTTCGCATCCGTATCTGCCAAGATGACCGTTCGGTCGATGAACTCTCTTTGTGTCCGCGATTGGCGAACAGGTGTGCATCGTAAACCATTGAATCTGAAATCCTGGAATCGAAAAGGGGATGCAAACAATGCCCGAAACGACTCGACGTGATTTTCTCAAGACCACTTCCGTCGCGGCAGCGATTGGAGGGGGGCTTCTGGCCAACTTGAACACTGGGGCTTATGCCGCTGGTGATGATACGCTGAAGATCGGCCTGGTGGGATGCGGAGGACGGGGGTCCGGGGCGGCCGCCCAGGCATTGTCGACTTCGGGTAAGACGAAGCTGGTGGCCATGGGAGATGCTTTCCGCAATCAGATCGACAGTTCCCTGCGAAATATTCAGGCAGCCGTTTCCGGTCGGCCCGATGCGGAAGTGGACGTGGAAGAGTCCCGGAAATTTGTCGGATTCGATGCCTATAAGCAGGTAATTGACTGCGGCGTCGATGTGGTGATTCTCGCCACTCCTCCCGGTTTCCGTCCGATCCATTTTGCTTATGCCGTGGAGCAGGGCAAGAACATTTTCATGGAAAAGCCGGTGGCTGTCGATGCTCCGGGAGTGCGGCAGGTGCTGGAACTGGCCCGCAAGGCCAAAGAAAAGAATCTGAAAGTGGGTGTCGGACTTCAACGGCATCATCAGCAGGCCTATATCGAGACCATCAAGCGAATCCACGATGGCGAGTTTGGCGATGTTCGCGCACTGCGGGTCTACTGGAACAGCGGCGGGGTCTGGGAACCGCGTGCGACCCGCGCTCAATGCAAAACGGAAATGGAGTACCAGATGCGGAACTGGTACTACTATAACTGGCTGTGCGGAGACCATATCTGTGAACAGCACATTCATAACCTGGATGTGGGGAACTGGGTCATGAAAGGGTATCCCGTCAGCGCGAACGGCATGGGGGGGCGCCAGGTTCGAACCGATCCCAAGTACGGGGAAATTTATGATCATCACGCCTGTGAATTCACCTATGCCGACGGCACCGTGATGATGAGCCAGTGTCGGCACATCAAAGGCTGCTGGGACAGCGTTTCCGAACATGTGCATACGACCAAGGGGATCATCAATCCTGCTTCCGGTCCGGAACTGCTCTTCGATGGCGGCAAGGGAGCCCGTTATCGCGGAGACAAAAAGAATCCGTATCAGGTCGAACACGATGACTTTTTCGCAGCGATCCGCAACAGCGAAGCCTATAACGAAGCGGAAAACGGCGCCATGAGCACCATGACCGCCATCCTGGGGCGGATGTGCACGTATTCCGGCAAGGCCATTCATATGCAGGATGCCCTGGAAAAAGGGCTCAGCGTCATGCCCAAAGAATTTGGCTTCGACGCGACTCCGCCGACGGTCCCCGGACCAGATGGGGCCTATCCCATCCCGGTTCCCGGAGTGACCAAAGTCATGTCCTGAATGGACCGTCTCCATCATAAAATCGGATGTCTTCGTGCCCCCGGCGAATGTTCTTCTCCGGGGGCACGTGATTTTTTAGAGATCATCCGAAGCGGAAATGGCTGTCTTCGAAGACAGCCCGCGGGGAGATACGAGATCCATTCCTCGGCACGGCCTTGCCGCGACGACCGGGGCATGTGGGGCAGAACCGGTGGAACAGGAATGGCTGAATGGAAGCACGACAATCTCTGCTGAAGATTGAAATTCAGTATTGGGATGAATTACGTTGAAGCGGCATCGGCATCCTGCCCTGTCTTCCCACTGTACTGGAGAAACGCGATGACAATCTGTTCATGGGGCCGTCTTGGTTTGTGTGTCAGCGTGACGCTGGCTGTTTTGAATCAGGCATCGCCGGGTTTTTCCGCCGATCCCGTTCCCAGACCAATCCGGACCTACGTGGGAACCTATACGACGGGAGCCGGAGAGGGAATTTATCGTTTTGATTTTAACCCCGCGACCGGCAGTTGCAGCCCGCCGGTCCTGGTTGCCAGATGTGCGAACCCTTCGTTTCTGGCTTTCAATCCGACCGAGGATTTTCTGTATGCCGTAAATGAAGTTGCTGATGATGTTCCCGATGCGCCCGGTCAGAAAACCGGCTGGGTGACCGCGTATCAGGTGGATCAATCCACCGGTGATCTGAAAAAGTTAAATACCCAGTCCAGCGGCGGAGCGATCCCCTGTTATGTCACCATTGATTCGAACAGCCGTAATGCGCTGGTTGCGAATTACACTGGCGGCAGCGTTGCCTGTATCCCGCTGCATCCGGATGGCTCGTTGAGTACCCGGACCAACGTGATTAAACATGGCCGGACGGATGCGGAGCGAAAAGCCTCCCGGGCGCACTCGATCATCCTTTCTCCGGATGAACGGTTTGCCATTGCCGCTGATGCGGGAATTGATCACCTGATGATTTATCGTTTCGATGCGGAAGCTGGAAAGCTGATTCCGCACTCACCACATCTGGTTTCCACTGGTCCGGGATCCGCACCGCGGCACGTCACATTTCATCCGAACGGCCGTTGGATCGTGAACAATAATGAAGCGAACTTCAAAATCAATGCGTACGATTACAATGCGGAACATGCCCAGTTGACGCACCGGCAGACGCTCAGCACGCTGGACGAAGGGACACCGCCGAAGGGAACAACCGCGGAAGTGCTGATTCATTCCGGGGGAGAGTTTGCCTATGTCTCCAATCGCGGTCCGGACAGCCTGGCACGGTACCTGATCGCTTCGGATGGAAAGTTGACATTCGAGGGGACGACTCCCACACAGGGAAAAACGCCCCGCAATTTCCGGATCGACCCGACTGGACACTATCTGCTGGCCGCCAATCAGGACAGCAGCACGATCGTGGTCTTTCGGATTGATCAGGGAAATGGCGCATTGACTCCCACGGGCGAAATAATCCAGGTTCCCAATCCGGTCTGTATCAAGTTCGCCACGAAGTAACGGATTTATGCGGAACAGTAAAGCGGGAAGAGCATTTTCCGTCATGGAATGATCGGCTTCAGCGGAGTGATTCCATCTTTCTCCACGGGAAAGAGTGCCTGTTGTGATTCCAGTCCGGCAACCAGTTTCTGCATCATTCTGTGAAGCTGATCCGGCTGGCGGGCTGCTAAATTGTTTGACTCGGAAGGATCCTGTTCGAGGTCAAACAATTCATAATGCCATCCAGAATATTTTTCGGACGGAATGTAATGATAAATGACTTTCCAGCGGCCTTCGCGACAGCTGGTGAAGTAATTTGAACGATGCTCATGAGGAAAGTGCATCAGGAACGATTCCGGGCGTGATGCCTCTCTTTGGCCGGTGAGAAGTTTCTGAAGCGGCGTTCCGTCAAGAGGATGGTTTTTCGGTGGGGAGATTCCAGTCAGTTCCAGAAGCGTGGGCAGGATGTCATAAATGGCTGCCTGCTGGCTTTGCACAGCTCCCCGGGCAATTGGCAGCAGTTTCTGGCGGGGATGACCGGAATCGGGATGTGCCCAGGAGATGATGAACGGGACCCGGGTTCCCCCTTCGTAACAGGCTCCTTTCATTCCCCGGAGTGGAGCCGCGGAGGCAATTTCTTCCGGTCCGCCGATGCGGGCATCCGTTCCGTTATCTCCCAGGAAGATGACCAATGTCTCTTCCGCGATGTTCAGCGACTGCAAATGGTCCAGAAGATCGCCCAGCGACTTGTCCATCCCTTCAATCAGTGTCGCGAAGGCTTGGACGGAGGGTGATTGTTCCGAGTCTTTGTAATGGGCAGCAAACCGGGGATCCACATTGAACGGCGCATGGACCGCATAGTGGGCAAGATAAAGAAAGAATGGTTGCTGATCGCGAACGGCGGTTGTGATCTGGTCCCGGGCTTCCAGCGTCAATGCGTCCGTGAGAAAAGTTTCCGTCTGGTGATACTTATCGAGTCCGGGGACGACATTGGGTTTCCCTTCCCCGTAATTTTTCATGCCATAATAACTTGCTGGATGGCCGATGCTGCTTCCGGCAATATTGATGTCGAATCCGATGTGGCGGGGATCTTCCGCAGGCGAATCTTGCGGGCCAAAGTGTCCTTTGCCGACATGAATGGTGCGGTATCCCGCCTGTTGAAGCAGCCTCGGGAGCGTTGGGGTCTGGGGACGGATGCCCTGCCAGTTCCATTCCGGCGGTCCGAATTCCCCGCGGTTATTTTTGAAGGGACTGATCCAGTTCGTCGTCCGGTGCCGGGCGGAATTCTGGCCGGTCATCAGGGAAACCCGCGACGGTGAACAGACGCTCATGGCACAAAACTGATTGAATCGAATTCCCCGTTCCGCAAGACGGAGCATGTTGGGAGTTCTGTAAAAATCGTTGAGCGGATGCCGCTGGGGTTGTCCAGCTTTGTTGGTGAGAAACGGGACGGACGTGTCCATGATTCCCATGTCATCGACGAGAAAGATCACAATATTTGGCCGGGCAGCATCCGCGGCCTGGCTGGAAGAGAAGGGGAGCCAGGCTGAACTGATCGTCAGGACGATGAAGATCGAACGAAAGGCGGACATGGTTGCCGGGCGTGCGAAGAATTCCCTCATCGGATTTCCCTCCGTCAGGATCATGGAACAGAAGCTCCAGCCTGGAAACCGTCTGGCCGAAACTGATGACATCTCTCGTATTGTGTGGCGGGACGAACAGGATCTTCAATGAAGAGGATCGAAAAATCGCTGTCATCGAACAAATCCGACAAACCGGGGCGATCAGCCTGTTGAAAAACACGCAGACGGAAATGTCTGTGCCCTCTGGTTCATTGAAAAAAGTGGACCGGACATTTCTGTTCTGGGCGGGCTCTCCTGTTTTTCAACCGGCTGCTATCGTGATTCCGCCAGTAAATGGTCCACGAATTTTCGCCCGGTCATCGGCATGGGAAGCGACTGCATTTCCAGAAGTGTCGCCCAGCGGAAGGGAAGGGTGCGGGTCTCCCTGGGTTGCGAAGCGGCATGAGTGGCGTAGCAGAGGAGTCGGATTCGATAGCGAGTCACTGAATGGCGAATCTGCATCACGTCATGCAGGTCGTTGACCCGCAGTCCGGTTTGAGCGGTCAGGTAACGTTCCATTTCTCTGTGACCGGCAAGAGCCATTTCCGAAGATAGTTTTCCTGCGGCGGGCAGCGCGGAAAGAGGAAAACGGGGAAAGTCCCACATCCCCGTCCAACGTTCCTCCGCGGAACGCTGGCGAATCAACCAGGTGTTTTCATGTTGAACTGCAACGGTCCCTTCCACGAGTGATGTCACCTCTGGACGTGTTTTCCGCATCGGGATGTTCGCTTGTTCTTCCCGTTCAAAAGCCCGGCAAAAACGAGAGACCGGACAGAGATCACAGCGAGGGGCATTTGGCGTGCAGATCGTCGCTCCCAGTTCCATCAATGCCTGGTTGAGATGACCCGCCTGGCGGGCGGGTTGCAGACGTTCTGCAAATTCCCAGAGCAGTTTCTGACCGGACTGGCTGCGAGGATCTCCTTGAAGACCGAGCAGTCGGCAATAGAGTCGTAGCGTGTTGGCTTCCACAATCGGGGCGGGAAGATGATGTCCAAAAGACCGAATCGCGCCAGCGGTATAGCGTCCGATTCCGGGCAGGTTTTGCAATTCTTCCAGGCAGGCGGGGAAGTGGCCGCCATGATGTTCGCAGACCTGCCGGGCAGCCAGTCGAAGATTACGGCCCCGGCTGTAGTATCCGAGTCCTTCCCAGTATTTGAGCACTTCTTCTTCGCTGGCAGCTGCAAGATCCCGGACGGTCGGGAAGCGGGTCAGAAATCGTTCATAATAGGGAATGACCGCTTTGACAGTGGTCTGTTGCAGCATGATTTCGCTGATCCAGATCCGGTACGGATCTGAAGTTTCCCGCCAGGGAAGAGAACGCCCGGCGCGGAGATACCATCGTTCCAGTGCTGCACGGAATGTCCGGCAATGCTTTGCATCAAATGGTTTGAGGAGGAGGTCCATCAGGGCACATTATGTTGCTGGAATCTCAAAAATCGGCGCATAAAAAAAGCGGCCGATATTGTTCGGCCGCTGATACGCATGAAATTCGATTACCGCGACAGGAAGGCCACGACAGACCCAACGTCAACGGGCAGGCTGCAATCGTCCGCGGAGGGGAGCGATGTGACGATAGCCTTGAGTTCTTCTTTATCGAAGTTGATCCAGCTGGCGCTCTGATCGGCCCCGGTGCCCATTTCGGCATAGAGCTTTTTCAGATTTGCACGGTTTTTCACAGTGATGACATCACCCGCGCTGCATTGATAGGAAGGACGGTCCACCCGGCGACCATTCACCAGAAAGTGACCATGCACAATTCCCTGGCGGGCCTGCGGACGAGTGAGCGTATACCCAGCCCGACGAACGACATTATCCAGCCGCCGCTCACACAACACCATCAGGTTTTCCCCGGTGTTTCCTTTGAGCCGTTTCGACTTGTCAAAGTACTTTCGGAGGTGCTTTTCACGCAGTCCGTAATAGTATTTGATCTTCTGCTTTTCGTTCAGGGCTTCGCCATAAATGCTGGTCTTGCGGCGTTTTTGTGCCATGCCTGGCGGATAGGCCTTTTTGTCCAGCGCGCGAATTGCTCCCGCGTTTTCAAAAATCTGAAACCCGAGGCGGCGATTGATCCGCGCTTTCGGTCCGGTATAACGACCCATCGACTCTGCTTCCTGATGACGTCCAGAAATTGGGAGGCACGCAACGCGCAAATTCCCCTGCCTTGAGGGGAACGCGAGATCATGACGAGTGCTCCCCGAAGCGTCAAGGCTCCCGGGGACGTGGATTTCTTTCCTCCCGGGAATTTCCAAAATCCTTCCGAGGCATCTTCTCTTCGCCCGTCACCGGATGAGAATTAACGGGGTGTGATCTGGCAGTTCCGGTGCCGGCATTTTTGACCAGAAAAATCGCCAATTCGGCTAATCCTGCCGAATCCATTTCCCTGCTGGCAGAACCTGCAAATGTGGCCATTGTTCTTACATAAGGTGTTTCTTAGATGTGTTTTGCGAAAAATTTCGAAACTTGAAAATTCGACTCAAGTCTCTCTTCGCGATTTTGTATCCGCAAAACTTGAGGAAAAGGTCTATGCCCTGCGGAAAATTCCTCATAGAACCAGACTTCACCAGCGGCTGCATTCGCCGGTTGCTGGCACTTGGAATCACTTCCGGCACGTTTTCCGTTTGTGCGGTGAATTCGATCCTGCCATCCGCAGATCTTTCCCCCTGTCACTATTCCACACAAACGGACCGGGCCATTTTGAGCAGCGGCGATTGTTGCTGTTCATCCCATCCCCCTCGATATTCTCCCCCCCCTTACTTCAGGAGCTCTTCGATGTCCAAGGACATGCGAAAGCTGTTTGCGATTCTCGCGTTAAGCAGCCTGACCGGTTGCTGCCACTGTTTTGTTCCCAAGTGGCAGATGCGTCAGACCCAACTCCGCAGCTACCAGTTTTACCAGCAAAGCAAGGCTTTATCCGGCCAGCTTGCGGCCAGCGAGCAGACCGCGTCCCAGCTTGCCATGGAGAAACAGCAGGCGGAAACCCGGGCGGCCCAACTCGACAGCGAACTCCGGATCGCCAATGATCGCTTGAACAATCTGGCGCAGGAGCGTTCAAAGCTCAACGATGAATATCGACATCTGCTGACATCCCTCCCGGCGCCGGGGGCTGGTCCCGGTTTCGGATCCAGCAAAATGTTCGAAGACCTGTGCCGTCGGCATCCGGAATTCGAATACGATCCAATGAGCGGAATCGCGCGATATAATGCCACGCTGGAATTTGCCTCCGGCAGCAATGAGCTGCGCCCGGAAAGTCTGCAACAACTTCAGCAGTTCACCCGGATCATGAATGAAGCGGAAAGCCAGCAATTCAATATCCTGATTGTTGGCCATACGGATGATGAGGCTGTTGTCCGACCGGAGACCCGGGCGAAACATGAAACTAACTGGGAACTCTCCGCTCATCGGGCGACGGCCGTCGTGCGCCAACTGGCGAAATACGGGGTTTCCGAGCCCCGCATGGGGGTGGCAGGTTATAATAAATTCCAGCCAGCAGTTCCCAATGCGAGCGAATCCAACAAGCAGAAGAACCGTCGTGTCGAACTGTTTGTGCTGGCTTCGGACCTGGCAGTGGCAGGCCGGGATGGAGCAACAAAACGATAAACTCCACTGCGAAAAGAAGAGGACGGTGGCGGGAAGACGGCGTTCGCCCCCATTGTTGACTGCTCCCACCATGTCGACCGATTATTGTTCCGGACCGAACGATCCTGACCCGGTGCCATGCTCGATGATTACTTTCAGCTGCTGAAACTCAACATTTCCTGGGAGGAATTTCGGGCTCTTCCCCGGCACCCAGCCTATCGGTATGAATACCGCAATGAGGAAGCAGTCCTCTCGGGACGCCCACGATATTATCATTGCCTCTTACCGCTGACGGAACAGACTGCGCCCGTCCCTGAACCAGCGGGAAGTTCGCTGTCCTGTTTCTTCTCGAATTATGACCGGCGGCGAATTCACGAAAGCGACTGGTCAAATCTCCCGCCACTGTTCGCAAAAGCGTTTCAGCATGGGGCTCCACTGGGAATTCTTTCTGAAGAGCAGCGGCTGGCGGCAGCGGGAGAACTCCTGGAGCGAACACGGACCGGCCTGGACGGCCCGGTCGTACCGGAGGCATCGTGGATCTTCGAAGATCGGACGACCGGAGAATTGCTCGCTTGTCTCATCGTGACGCTGATTCCTTCCGGAAACGTGGAGGATTTTACGGAAGCAGCCTGGAGCCAGTCTCCCCCCCCAGATGCTTTGCAAACCGGATGGGGACAACCGCATCTCACCTGGATTTTTGTCTCTCCGAATCATCAGCGCCGTCACCTTGGGATTTTATTGCTTCGCGAAACGGTTGTGGCCCTGCAACGGCGGAGCTATCCGCAATTGGTCAGCACAATCCTGCTGGGAGACGTAACCAGCCTGCTGTGGCACTGGCACTGCGGATTTCAACTCGTGAGCCACCCGGGATCACGACAGCATTGGTCGAGTTGACTTATGTGACAATGATTCTGAAAAGACGCCGGCTCACATTCGGTACTCCTCAGATCGGCGCCTCCCCAGCCGGCTCTTCTCTCCACAAGATTCCCACATGCAGTCGAAACACGCCGCTTGATGATTCTGTTACAATTCGGGGAAAGCAATCCCATCAGTGTTGACAAATGGAATGGAGAAAGGGCAAGCTGAAGCCGCGACGAGTCGCATCGCTCATTCCAATTTCTCACAGATCATTCTCACAGATCATTTTTTCAGCGACTTGTCTGACTGTCCGGCAAAGAATAATTCCGCCCTCAAACGCTTCATCTTTGAGGAGGGGCCATGGCAATGTGTTGCCGTATTCTGATTCCACTCTGCCTGCTGGCGACCATCACCAGCACCCTTCGGGTCTATCCCCACCAGCTGG
>Ga0182738_1001030_pt1 | contig 36302 bp, 34 predicted proteins | sample eDN5th30CBELigMG_FD_128876 | JGI IMG/M metagenome (GOLD analysis project Ga0182738, IMG submission 128876) | Enriched Miracle-Growth compost microbial communities from Emeryville, California, USA - eDNA 5th pass 30_C BE-Lig MG (version 2)... ...
CGCGTAGTGAGCCGCCTCCCACGCCGCGAGGAACAGCAGGCAGCCGACGACGCCCAGCAGGAGGGCCTTGTGTGCGGGCGGCTGCGCCCGCAGCTCGAGAAAGCGCTCTTTCGGCCGGACGAAGGGGGGAACCTTGTCCTCGCGCCCTGCTGAGCGCGCTCCGTCTAAATCGAGGGAACCTCGTTGATCGCAGTTCATTGTCCTGGCTTTCTCTCCCACATATTTTTTTGATTTTTGGAACGTCGCGAGACTGACGAGGTCGCACGTTGGCAACAGCCCCGAATCCGCTATCGCGCACGGCAACAAAAGACATCTCGGCTGAGGGGTGCGCATTCTACTTCCTCGTCAAAAGCCGAGGGCAAAGCGGCGAGAGCAAACGATCTGAGCGCACCCGCGAGCTGATAGCGAGAGAAGCGTCGGCGACGCTCGCGATCTGACAGCCGAACCCATCGCCGCGACGAGTGCTTGGCCGTCAACGCATGGCAAGCTTCTCATGTCTGATCCTCACTCGACCGGAACGCCGCAAAGTACACGAAGCACTGCAGCCGGTCGAGGTTTTTCGCAGCATTTAGCGCCATTTTTTTCGCTTTGCGTAGCCGGAACCCCTTATTGCGGCCAGCATCTGGCCACTTTGCGAAGCCACCGTTGCTCCTTACGCAGCGCACGTAAGCCAGAAGCTTCCAGCAGGGCTCGGCGTATGGGCCGGCCAGCGGACATTTGGCGGACGCTGCGGCGAACCTTCGTCGGGCACCGATGAGCGCTGCGCTCGACAATCAGTGCAGCTGCTCCACGAAAGCGATCGAAAGCCCGGGCAATTGGATGAGAGAAACGCGCGCCTGCTTCACGACCGGCACATCCACGCCGGGCTAGCCTGCGACGCTAGCGGAACGAAGTCCCAGCTGGGCCGTCCGCACAGGCTTTCGAATTCGATGCGACAAGCGACTGAGGCGCGCCGACGACCCGTCGCCCCCTCAACCTTCGCTCGGCGTTTCGCACGGCTGGTAACGGCTCACCGCACCCACAACACAATGGCCATTGCGGCGCGCCTGCAAAATCGCCGTCAGCACCCCACTCTCTTCCGAGCGCAGACCTGCAACATCAATATCAGCGAGGCGCGCCCTCTGGGCCCGCCGCACGTTTCAACCTTCAATCGCAAGCGGTTCGCCGATCCGCGCCGCGCCGAACAAAAGCCACGCGGCCTTATTGCCTAACGGACGCGTGCTTGCCCCCAGGCCCGTGTTGCTCCGCGCCAGCCCCGCATCAATGCGGCAAGTAAAAGCTATTTACCCATCTCTCCGATTGGCGCGGGCAGCTGCGAAAAATCCCTCTTCAAGAGGAATTGATTCTTGAACATCTTTATTCCCAGCATAATTTCAACAGATGCAATCCCTGGATCGCTATAACAGTAAGTCTCCATGAAAATAGGAAGCTCGTCGTCTCTCTCGAAGACCACCTCGATCAAAAGATCGTAGCGACCCCCGATCCAAACCAAATACACAACATTCGGGCATTCGCCGACGCGCTCAGCAACAGACGCGGGGGTATGGCCAGGCGCCACATTGATGCCGAGCATTGCGTCGGATCGATAGGAGATCGAGGCGGGATCAACGATCGCTGCGATCGTCAACTGCCCGGCCTCTTTCATCCAATTAACCCGGTTACGGACGGTACCTTCCGAAACATCGAGAATTTCCGCGATGGTCCGAAACGACGTGCGCCCGTCTTGCTGCAAGAGTGCAACAATTCTGCGATTTAGTTCGTCATAGGGGGACGAAAAATCTACGTCACCTGAGGTGGGAATTCTGTGCGGTAAAGTCATCTTGCGCCTGCTCCCACGACATTATTACAGCCAAGCGGCATACGCCCACTGGCGTCGTCTCTACACAATGCGAAGATACCACGCAACTGGTGCCACGGCGCAGCCTACGCCTGAGCGACACACTGCGCTAGCGGTGCAAGCAGTATTTTGATAGCCGCCATCCACTTATACATTGAGAAGCTCAGCAAGGCAGCCTTCGACGTGCTTTCCAAAGGATGCGTCGTTTCCCGGGTCTGCCGCACAATGACCCCAAGGCGATTCATATATTCTAAGCTCTCCATTTTTGATATGGTCGACTTCGATGGCACTGTCGTCGGGTGTGAAATACAAATCCTGGCGACAGGAAACAATAATTGTTCTGGCCGTTATGCTCTGCAGAGCGCGCACGAAATCGCCGGAAAATACTGCGTTCGCGCTGATGTCTGCTTTCTGCCAGGTACGGAGCTTTGCCAGCAAATTGTTTGCGTCCCATTTTTCCAGATGGTCCCGTTCCCAGCTCACGAGAAACGCCTCGATGCTGTCAAATCCCAGCGTTGCATATAGGCCTTCGCGATAAAATCTCTGAGAGTATGCCCACCCTGCGTACACACGGGCAAACGCCTTTAAGCCCTTCTCCGGCTGGGATAAGTAGTTGCCGTTGCGCCAATTTTGGTCGGCGCAGAGCGCCGCTTTCAGGCCTTCCAGGAACACAAAGTTGTGGCGTGATATTTTCGCTGAGGCGCATATTGGCGCTATAGCCTTGACCATAGAACCGCATTGGGCTGCCCACTCGTATGCCTGACATCCGGCCATCGACCATCCCGCAACAAGTGCGATCTGCGTCACGCCTAGCGCTTCGGCTAGCAGCCGGCGTTGGCATCTAACGTTGTCATGGAGTGTGACCGTCGGATAGCGGGCCGCGCGCTGGCGCGGGTCGGCGAAGGTTGGTGATGTGGAGACTCCGTTTCCGAACATATTGACCGATACGATGAAATGCCTCGACGGGTCGATTGCCCGCCCAGCCCCAAAAAATCGCTCATTTCGAACGTGCGTTCCGGTCATGAACGTCGGGAGCACGACGACGTTGTCACCGTCCGCGCTCAAGGCCCCATAGGTCTTGTAAGCAAGCTTGGCATCCAGCAGCGTCTCGCCGGACTGCAGCTCCACGTCTCCCAAACTGAATACGTCGTAGCTCGCGTTCTCGTCCATTGCTCCACCATGCATGCTGCGCCCACGGCGGTGGGTGCGTGACTTCGTAGTTCCGGTGCCCTTGGCTTCGGCTCTTGCTTGGCGGGCCGGACGTCCATCCTGCTGCCCGCGGGGAAGGCCGGGGCACACGCCGCGCGTCGCCAAACGTGGCAGACAATATAGCGCTGCGCAAACCGCAGCCATAAACCATCGTTGTTACCCATTGCGCAGTTTACGAGGCTGTGATACCGTGTGTGCGTAGCGTTGGAGCGCCAAGAGTACGCAGTGGAGTAGTGTATGGAGCCCAAGCCGGTCGTAGGGACCTTGGCTCGCGTGGATGTCCACGGATCGATGGCCGCTGATACGCGCGCATCGTCTCCTTGCAGCAGGCGGCATGCCTCGTCGCTCAAGCGCCGAGGCTGTGTGCTGCAAGCAGCTCTCAAAAAAATTGGCAGCTTGAATCTCTTCGAGTGGAGCACGGCCTTGCACCGAAGGTGGTGCCCCCATGCACCGTACATTGTCGCGCCTGTAAGTTCACTTCTGAGACTATGAAAACTAACGATCCGACCAACAATAAAATATCGGGAGCCGAAGCATGATAACAACTCCAGCTATATCACCGCGGAAGATTACCGTCTCTGCCGTATCGTTTTTGGCATTTGCTTTGGCAGCCAGCTCATCCTTCGCCGCTGAGCGCGTACGAGTAGCCGGCCTGACTTGGCCCGGCTATGGCTGGTGGCACATCGCAAAAGCCAAGAACCTCGCGCCCGATTTGGACATCAGCTACCAGACGATCGAAGATCCATTCCAGAGCTTCAGCCTTTTGGCATCGGGTCGCGTGGAGTTCGTTTCCAGCACGGGGGAGTACGCCCCCATTGCGGCATCGCAGAACATGCCGGTGCGAATGTTCGCGTTCGGCAATCTGTCCAACGGAACCGATAAAATCGTCGTACTTCCGGATATTAAGAATGTCCAAGACTTGAAGGGCAAAAAAGTGGCGGTCATGGTCGGTGGCCTGCCCCAGATCATGGTGGGCGCCTATCTCGAAAAGAATGGCCTTCCTTTTGACTCTGTCGAGTACGTAAACATTATCATGGACCAGGCTGCCGCCGCATTTATTGGCGGCAGCATAGCAGCAGCCGAACTTTGGGAGCCTTTTGGAACCCAAGCGCTGTCATCCATGGCAGGCTCCCGCGTCGTGGCTAGCACGCGGGATCCGGAATGGGCTGCGAGCGCCCTCATCAGCGACGCGCACTATGTCAATCCCGATTGGCTCAAAAACAACCGGCCCACTGCGCTCAAAGCGGTGAAAGCGATGTACGACGCTATTGCATGGTGGAAACGCAATCCAACCGAGGGCAACCAAATTATCGCAGACGGCATGAAGATGTCGGTTGCTGATGTCGAACTTGTCATTGGAAAGGACGGCACGGGCCGTGATTCCGGTCTAGCCCCGTACACCTTCTTGGAGGCCGCCCAATTCTGCGGCGCCGCGCCTGGCGACCCTCCTTTCGGCCAGAAGAACGGCCAGATGCTCGACCAATTCAAGCTCACCAACGAATGGTGGGTAAAATTTGGAATGGTCAAAGAGACTTACCCGCCCGAGAAAGGCATCGACTGCAGCCTTCTCAAAGATCTCTACGATAGCGGCTATCGCGGCTAACGCTCAATAACGCTCAATAACGCCCAATAACGCTCAGTAAAGTTCAGCGATCGACCTCACCTGGGGTCGAAACGGTGAAGCTTTGTCAAAACACGATGGAGAAACTACAATGTCAAGACCCTACCCGACTTCGCTAGAAGCGGCCATTCCCGACAAGGATAGAATTGCGAAAGCCAAGGAGACGCTAGAGAAGGCGGGAGTCAAATATGTGTTTTCGTGCTGGATAGACATCCTCGGGAGCCCCAAGACGAAGCCGGTTCCGGTATCCGAGTTTGAAAACCTGTGCATAGGCAAGGGTCCGCAGTTCGCGGTCCACTCGGTGTCGATGTTCCCGGAGCTTGGCGCAGCTGATCCCGATCAGGTTCCAATTCCCGATCTGGATGCGCTCTTCGTATGCCCATGGAATACGGAATACGCGATCGTCTTCGCCGACCTTTTCTACAAAGGCGCACCGTATGACGTCTGCCCGCGTATGGCGCTGAAGCGAACGGTGCAAGAAGCTGCCGATGCAGGCTATGCGTTTTACGCGGGCATGGAGCCGGAATTCATCGTGCTGCGCTACGACGATGATGGCCAGCCGGTGAAGGCCATCGACGACGATCCTGTGCCGGGCAAAGGTTTCCGGCCGCGCCGTCAGGCTTTCGGATACGACATCGAATACACTCTCAACTCCATGCCATACCTGGCCGACATCATCCAAATCCTAAACGGTATGGGATGGGGCCTGAAGAACGTCGTCTGCGAAGGCGGCTACTCCCAGTTCGAGGTCGATTTCGACTATACCGACGTACTCGGCATGGCGGATCGGTTCACCTTCCTGAAAATACTGCTGAAAGAGATCGCCAAACGCCATGGCATGTTCGTGACGTATATGCCGAAGCCTGCTCAGACGGATTGGCGGAGCGGCGCGCATATCAATTGGAGTGTTCAATCGACGAAGCGCTCTGGCAACCTTTTCAAGGATGATAAGGGTTGGAGTGAAACGGCGCGACATGCTGTTGGAGGCGTGTTGCAGCATGGCGTGGCTCTCACCGCCGTGAACTGCTCGACGGTCAATAGCTATAAGGGGCTAATTCCGCGATCCAGGGAGTTCGAGGGCGGAACCGTGACCTGGGCGCCAACTCATATCACGTATGGCGTGAACAACCGTTCGGCCATGATCCGGCTCCCGCAGGCGCGGTACGCGATCGAGAACCGCGCTGTGGACATGTGCGTCAATCCATATTTGGGTTTGGCAATGACGTGCGCGGCCTCGTTGAAGGGAATTCAGGAAAAGATCGAGCCCGGCCCTTCGTTGGACAAATCGCTTTATGAACTGGACGCCAAGGAGCGTGAAGTTTTCGAAGGCAAGTTGCTTCCGAGGAACTTGGATCAGGCGATAACCGGATTCGCTTCGGATTCTCTGGCGAAGCATGTCTTCGGTCCCACCATGCATCGGCTTTTCACCTTGCACAAACGTGACGAGTGGGAGCGCTTCCACGAAACCGTCACCGAGTGGGAGAAGCGGGAGTATCTTCGCTTCTTCTAGGCGAAAAATGACTGATGGCAGATGTGCGGCGGGAGACTATTAAAGCCAGCCGCATCTCGCAAAGCAATCCTGCAAAACAATCCGTCCGGCGCATGAGGGAGAGTCGTCTCCCAAGTGACCGGACGGGCGCAGGTATTTGGCTGTTTTGTTTGCAGCCCGGCTATTCTTGGTGTGGAAATGCAAGTGACGATCTCAAATAGAGACGATGCCAATGCTCGGACGTTCGAACGCTTGGTGAAGGCCGATCCTGTCCTGGTTGATGTGCAGCGGGCGATAGACGTGGTGCCCGGCATGATGCGCAACACGGTGCTGACCTCGGGTCCGCCTCTGCCGTGGTCCCAATATATGGGCGGGCAGAGGAATGCAATTATCGGTGGCGTGCTGTTCGAGGGATTGGCGTCGGGCGCCGAAGACGCGTCGAAGAAACTTGCAGCCGGAGAGATCACGGTTGCCGGCTGCCATGACTACGGGTGTGTCGGGTCGCTCGCCGGCATCTACACGGCCTCCATGCCTGTGTTCGTCGTTGTCAACCAAGCAGCCGGAAATGTTGCATACTGCAACATGTATGAGGGCAGCAATCCGCGACGGCTCAATTACGGCGTCTATGACGAAGGGGTCCGTGAACGCCTAATGTTCGTGCAGGAGGAGGTCGCCCCCATCATCGGAGAAGCGGTGCGCAAGAGCGGCGGTATTCCCCTCAAGCCGATCATGAAGCGGGCCCTGAATATGGGCGACGAGCTGCATTCGCGGAACACGGCGGCTGCGCTGCTCTTTCTGCGAGAGCTAGTCCCGCCGCTGCTGTCGATGGCCGTGAGCGACGGCGATCGGGTCACGCGGGCAGTGCGCGCGATGACGGACGATCAGTATTTCTTTCTGCGCCTCTCGATGGCTGCTGCAAAGGCGACCGCCGACGCGGCGCGCGATGTCGAGCGATCTAGTGTTGTCACTGCCATGGCCTTCAATTGCCGCGGGTTCGCCATTCGCGTCAGCGGCCTGGGCAACACCTGGTTCACGGGCCCTTGCGCGTCGGTCGAGGCGAAGCTCTTCGAAGGGCACACCGAGGAAGAAATCACCTGGATGGGCGGCGAGAGCGTCATTACGGAAACCATTGGTCTGGGAGGCTTCGCCCAGGCCGCGGCTCCCGCTTTGCAGAACTACCAAGGCGGCGCCTATGAGCCGATGATCGAACGGAACAAGGAACTCTATCGTATCACGATTGGGGAGAATCCCGACTACCGGCTCGCCGCAATGGGATATCGCGGTACGCCGACGGGCATCGACATCTTCCGCGTCCTCGATACTAACGTCTTGCCGGCGATGGACATCGGCATTGCTGGCCGCGACGGAGGACAAATCGGCGCTGGCATCGTCAGGGCGCCACTTGCATGCTTTGAGTCAGCCGTGGCCGCATATCGTAAACTTTATGATGACGCGGCACGCGCATGAAGTAGAAAAAGGACCACAATTCGAAGTTGAAATGCCGGGCCCGATGTCGAGCGCGGCACGTCCACCGTCGCTCTGTGCACGGGCCATGGCCCGGAGGCAATTACCCTCGATGCCAACGGGAAACCGGTGCGCCGGCGCAAGGCCAGCGTGACGATGGGCTTTGCCCATATACATCTTCCGCCCCGCTCGCGTCTGCCGAAGCCGATGGCGTTGCGCGGCAATGGCAGCCGCCTATCTTCCGGCCCGCGATCACATCCTCACCGTCCGCGACGGTGGATCGGCGTCCGCCGGGGGACCTCCTCTCTGCGCTTGAGGCGAATCCACCTGACGTGACCCCCGTCTTTCATCCAGCGGGAACTGGAATCCGGTCGTCATCGAACGCTCCCGACGAGCGCCCTTCAAGCTCTTCGTTCTGCCGCCAGCGCTGTGCGTAGCCGGCCGGCGTCAGCCAGCCAAGCTTCGAGTGTGGGCGATGGTGGTTGTAATCATGCCGCCAGGCCTCGATTAGCCGACGGGCGTCGCCGAGCGAGCGGAACAGCATCTCGTTCAGCAGTTCGTAACGCAGCCGGGCATTGAAGCTCTCCGCGAAGGCGTTCTGCACTGGCTTCCCGGGCTGGATATACCGCCACGCGATGCGGCGCTCGTCCGCCCAGGCGAGGATTGCGGTCGATGTCAGTTCGGTGCCGTTGTCGGAAAGCACAGCTTCCGGTTTGCCGCGCCAGGCAATGATGCGGTCGAGCTCGCGCGCCACGCGGGCCCCGGAGATCGACGTGTCAAGCACGCGGCTGAGGCATTCGCGCGTGCAGTCGTCGACGATGACCAGCACGCCGAAGCGGCGCCCATCCGTCATCTGGTCGTGCACGAAGTCGCGCGACCAGCTGGCATTCGGCCGATCCGGCACTGGCAGCGGTGCGCGAAGTCCCAATGCGCTTGCGGCCGCCGCGTTTTCGTCGATGCTGGGAGATCTGCGACACTCCTCACCACGACCGGCGAGCCGCCAAACTGGTGAAAAGCGTTCTCAAGGTTGTGGTCGTAGTTTGTCGTGTAGACTGTCGGAAAATCGAGGTCATATAGAGACCGGTAGATCTGAGAGGCGATTAGCTTTTCGGGCTTTACGTTCCACTCGTCGGCCATTTTTTGAGACAACTTGACGATGCCTTCTTCACCGGCATTCAGCCTGAAGTACTCGCCCAGGGTTAGGTAGTTGACGCCTGGGGGTGCTAATACCCGTGGGTCATAGCCAAGCTCGGCGCTCATGTAATCGATCAGTCCCTTCCAAGTCGGAACCCCTAGCGTGGCGGATAGGCCAGACCCAGCGAACAGAATGGTTCGACGTTCCATTACTCCTGCAACTAAGTCTGCGTTCATCATGGGGTGTTCAGCCGCCGCGCAAGCTTCTCAAGTGCAATCGCCCGCATCGAAATCGAATGTTTCCTGTCACCCATTTCAGCAAACGTTTCGGAGTATCCGTTTGGAATAAATACACAGTCCCACTGGAACCGTTCCTTCTCGCGCGGAGCGGGAGCGATCGCCCCTCCGATCTCGCCTACAAAGTGCTCGATCGTTCGTCCGTTGCAGTATGCGATATGAGTGCGAGCTACGACACCGCTCCTACCAGCACGCCCAACAAGTTCGCAAAGACCCTCGGGCTTCAGGGTTTCCCAGAAAACCTCGGTTAGACCGCCCGGGAAACCCTTAAGTGCGTCCAACGCCAACACGGTGTGCTCGACGAAAAGCGGCCACCCCACTCTATGATAAGCTTGGATTGCTTTGTCTTCGACTATCTTGCCAACATCGAACGCTTGAAGCTCTTCTAGCTTGAGCTCGACAGGAACGACCTCAATATCGTGCTGAGCTAGGATGCGCGTAGACTCTTCGATCTTATACTTGTTGCCTGAGATGAAGCGGATGCGCATTCTTCTAGCCAAATTGATTCTCGCTTAATTGCTCTCGATGACCAGTCGATTCGCGCCACCATCATCGCCGCTTCTTGATCTCCATGTCCACCTGCGTGGAACGATGTTCCCGTCAGTCGCGAAAGAGCTCGCTTCGATCCACAACGTGCAACTGCCGCAACAATTGTTTGATGCCTTGGGGTTCTACCGTTTCACCTCATTCGAGGATTTTCTAGAGGTCTACAGGCAAGTCGGCACCGTCATTCGCAAGCATGCTGATCTTCAGCTGATCGCGCAGTCATATTTGGAGAGAGCTAGAGCCGAGGGTGCGATGTATATCGAGTTCATGCTCTCTCCAACTCATTCGATAGCGAACGGGATCGCTTTTGATGAGCAAATCGAGGCAATTAGCGCCGCTGAAGCGTGTGTTCCGGGTATCCACGCATGCGTAATAGTGACGGCGCTGAGACACCACGGGATGGAGGAGGCAGAACGTGTTGCGCAGCTGGCCACGTCTCAGCGGCATCCGATTATTCGAGGATTTGGCCTAGCGGGCAACGAGTTGGTGGGTGCTATTTCCGATTTCCAGAAGGCTTACCACATCGCGGGCGGCGCCGGGCTTGGACTCACCGCCCATGTTGGAGAATGGGGTTCTGCACGATCGGTCTTGCAAGCAGTGGAATGCTTGAATCTGACCAGAGTGGGCCACGGTATAGCGGCCGCGCGGGATGCTCGCATCGTGCGGGAGCTGTCGGACCGAGGCATTGGCTTTGAGATTTGTCAGGCGGCAAATACTACTCTTCGAGCGGTCAATGTCTTCAACCGGCATCCCATCGCAGATTTGGTCGCGGCTGGCTGTCGAGTAGTGCTAGGTACGGACGACCCAGCCTACTTCCGAACCTCCATCCGGCAGGAGTACGCGGCCGCAGCTGAACTGCTCAGCCCAACCCAATATACCGGCATCTTCTCCAACGCTGTTGATCTGGCGTTCTGCGGTGAAGAGATCAAACGCCAGCTGCGCGCCGCAGACGCGGCTCTGCGTACAGTCTGACATATCCATTCCCCGATCTTGCGAATCGGCTTCGCGGTGGCCGGATTGGCGGACTTGATCAGCGGCACGCCTCGCCTCGGCGATCATCGGCAGGAAAGGTCCTCTTCTTGAGGGCTCACGAACGTTTATCCCACGAACGGCAATGCGACGTTCGTTACCGGCTCACGACCAGAACTGAACCGTAAGTCCGCTTTGGGGGGAGCCGCGGGCCCGTCCGCCGACCTGCCCGATGCATTCGCCCCGGCGTCCGCGATGACCGCTTACTCGGCAAAGTCGACATCCTGCGAAATGCGGGCCGCTAGGAACCGATCATCACATGCCAAGCCTGCTCGACATGACAGCTCGGCATACGCGGCGGCTTGTGTCCGTCTCCAAAGGCCAAGGCGCCGGCTGTCGGTGAGGGGGCTGGTTTGGAAACACAAGATGCTGTCGCCATGACCGAATCTCCTTTCTCAGCGACCGTTGAACACATCGGGCGAGGTAGTTTTTCGCGGGCCGGAGTCAAGACCGGCCTGGCCCATGCAAAACCCGGCGCTGGGGGGCACGAGCGCCGGGTGGTTCTTAGTGCGGCGCGGCGACTCTGCTCCGCAGAGCCGGCCGCCGCGCCGGCGTCAGCCGGCCACGAGGCTCTTGCAGCGCCCGCGGACGGCGCGGGCGGGGATGAAACCGTCCGCCGCCGACTCGCGCACCCACTCCGACACCCACTGCTTGCGCGCCGGATTGTCCGGCGAGCGCCTGCTGCGAGGGGACCGAGCGCCAGCTCCGTCAGCACGTGCTGCAGAGACTCCTCTTTGGACAGTCCGCACGTCGGGCGCGGACCGTCCGGGCTGGAGCGGACGGTCCGGACGCCGCCATCACGCGGACGGTCCGAAGTTGACGAAGTATTTTTTGTCGACCTAGCCGGACCGTCCGGCTGTACGAACCGCTCGCGGATGGCGGAAAGTTCGGGCATCGGTGACTCCTTCGAGTGCGCTCGGCGACTCCGGTGGCGCGGAGCCGGCCGCCGAGGGCTGGGCACGCGACGGAACACGTAGAGCAGCGCCATGGCGAACCCGAACTCGAACAGCACGGTGATGAAGTACAGCATCACCAGCATACTGACCGCCTTCGCCGTGCGGCCGTTGCTTCACCTTCGCGTCGATCTGCGCCTGCAGGCCGGAGACGTTGCCGTTCCAGAACGCGACCACTGCGGGGGCGCCGCGGCACTTGGGGCCCTCGCCGGATTTGCGTTCGGCGTCGGCTTCCTTCTGGCGGGCGCGGAGCATCTGACCCGCGTGGCCTGTGCCCAAAATCCGTCCAGAATGGCTGAGGGTGCGCGTCAACGCTCAGCGGAAGCCGTGATCGCAGGGCAATAGCGCTAGGTTGCCGGCACTCCAGGCGCGCCTCGCCTTCGCCGCGCGTGAACCTCATCTTTATCACCAGCCACAGCTTAAGGGCGGGACAGAACCGCAATTACGTTATCGTCAAACGGCGACAGCCAGTTGATGCGGCGGTAGGTGAAGCCAGTGCTTTCTGCGAGCCGCCGCAAAGAACGTCCTGTGAAATAGTTCACGTGATCCGGGAAGCGGAAACCGCACCAACGTTTCCCTAATGCGCGACGGTTGATAGATCCGTAGTCAGGCACGCGAACAAACACTCGGCCACCCGGCGCTAACTTGCCGAAGGACTTCTGCAACACAAGTCGCGGCTGCGCTTCGTGCTCCAAATACGATCGCATGAGAATCGCCGAAAAGAAGGCGTCGGCAAAGGCATCGACCCCATCCACCGCACTCGCATGAATGACCCTGCCACCGCGTGCAGCAAACGCTGGTACTGCCTGGGCGGCTAATACGGCACTGATCTCAATGCCGAAGGGCGTTGGACCTGCCGGTACCCGGCAGGATCCGCCACAGCCAACGTCAAGGACGTTACCGGTAAGGCCCAGCACATGCCTGCTCCGATATCGGTCAAGGGCTTGGCCGGGGTAGGTCCGCCACCGCGTCGCTGCGTCGAGCCAACCGAAGCGTGACGTTGAGCGCCGATGCTTTTCGGCAGTGAACGTCACTTCCCATGGGAAATCCCTGGCTAGGGCTGCGTACGTCGGCACCTTTTGAAGATAGACGAAGCTGCAGTGTCCGCACTGGACGAGAGGCCAGTCCACGGCGATATCCCGCGCGATCAGACCCCAATTCGACGATCCGCATATTTCGCATGATCGCTCTACAGCATCGGATGTCGACGCAGCCGTAACAGTTACATTCATACAGCGCAGGCTCCTTGGGAGGGCCTAACCATGAAAGGCAATGGTGCCGCGCACGCTCGTTGGTGGAGGCTGAGCCCAGCATCTTGGATCGGCGCTTTGCAACGCAGCCCGAGCTTGTGTGCGCCCGTCGCCCGCAGCGACGCGAGCACGAATACATACTATAGTTGATAAACATATAGTGTGTAAACTGCGACCGGTTGCGCGATGGATATGCGCAAGCTGGTCGGCCGAAATTTCGCTCGACTGCGCCGGGCAAAAGGCCTGACGCAGGAGGAGCTCGAAGCGCGATCGGGCTTCAGCCAGCAGTATTTGAGCAGTTTGGAACGCGGCGGCCGCAACCCCACCGTCATCACGCTTTACGAGATCGCGCAGGCCCTGGGCGTTAGTCACGTCGACCTTGTCATGCCGGATGACGAGGTCGAGAAATGACGCGTGCTAGAGCGCCGTCGAAACGCCGGAAAAAAACGAGTTCCAGCCGCTCGGGAAGCGGTATTAAGAAAAGAATGCCCAATCGCGCATGGAAGTTTGTTAGTCGATATTCCGATAAGGATTTTGAATTAATCGCGGATTCGCTAGGGCTTTTGCCAGAGAGAGTGAGGCACCTAGGAAGGTGCTTTGAGGCGGCGGCTCATTGGTACTTCCAGGATATACCAGATCCACGGTTGAGAAGACGCTCGAAGCCATCTGACCTACAGCGTAAGCTTCTACAGATTGCTGACTCCGCTGATCGTCTGCTCGCACATCTGGGTGTTGCAGATCTAAACGATGCCGTCGATGGACCTGTGTGCGGGGAAATCTTCGACGCGCTAATCCTGGCTGACGAGCATGGAACCGAAGATGAGGTGGCACGATCGACGGCGGCGATCGCACAGCTACTAGATAATCTTCGGTCGGTGTGCGCCATAGCAGAGATTCGAGGTCGAGCTTATCAAGGGGCGCGCGACGTGACCGAGATGAGCAGGCTCGTTGTCCCAAAAGGATTTCAGGGCGACCGAGCATTGAACGAGTGGACGATCTTCATGCTCGGTATCTATGAGCACCTGACGGGGATCGAAGCTCATTTGCCGCTTAGCCGAGGCGCTGGCACTAAGCTGTACGCATTCCTCGAGGCAGCTAGCTTGCCGCTCGACCTCAAGCACGCGCAGAACTGGCGCAATCGAGTCAAGACGATTGTCCGTGCAGCGAGTAATACACCGTCTGCCCCAATCTGACCGCTCCATCCGCTTCCCCGCGTATTCGAGGAGGCATGGACAACCAACCTCCACACGGGATTGCCCGCATCGCGCAGTTGCTCGCACGCCGAGCGGCCCAAGATGCCGCTCGTTGTGGAACTGCGGCGGACGAAGTTGCGGCGGCTTACATGAAGCCACCACAGGTCGCCCGCGCGCTTGGCGTGTCGGTGCGCACCGTCAGGCGGTGGCTTAGCAGCGGCCAACTCCCGTCAGCCAGAATCGGCGGCACACGGCTTGTCGCGATTGCGGACATCGAGCGCTTGCTGTCGCGGGGGAGCAAAACCCCATGAAGACTGGTCCCAATCGCGCCGTCGGGAAAGCTCGTGCAGAGGACACGTTCCAGGTCCTTTGTGCGAGAATTCCCGAATGTCACCGTCTGTCACGCCCTGTCACCTCTGAGCTTTTGGAGCGCGAAATGCCGAAATACTCGCACCTTTCCACCTTTGAAGATCTGCTTGCGCACGTGGCCGAGTCTGAGCTTCACATTAGCCGTCGGCGTGACATGCTGTCGGCAATCAGGCGCGTCTGCGAAATGGCCCGCACGAGCCCAGCGGCCTTTCCGGTGGATATCGCAGCTATTAGGGTCCAGTTGGCGGGCATCCGTCCCGCCGCGCACGGCGTGAGCGCAAAGCACTTCGCGAACATCCGCAGCCTCCTTGCGGCAGCACTGCAGATGGCGGGCGCAATGGAAAGCCTCGGGCGCGGATTGGCGCGCAGGGATCCGACATGGGGCCCGGTGATGCGGGGGGTGGCGAGCGACAAGGCGCTGGCCAATGGTCTCGCCGCATTCAGCAACTTCTGCGCGGCGCGCGGCATCTCTCCGTACGCGGTGAACGATAGCGCCGTCGCGGCATTTCGCGAATGGCTCACGGATCGAACTCTGCACCCGCACCCACGCAATCTCGTGCGCGGCGTCCCGGTGCATTGGAACAAAGCGCGATCACAAGTTAGCGATTGGCCGGACATCAAGCTGGCCAAAATTTCATTTCGTCCGCCGTCGGTGCATCTCAGGCTGGGGGACTTCAGCCGAGATTTCCAGCGGGACGTCGGCGCGTATTTGGCGATGCGCAAATCTCCGGATGTCTTTAGCGAACACGCGCCCCTGAGGCCGCTGGCGGAAACGACCCTGCGGCAGCAGAGCGAGCACATCCGCTTGGCAGCCTCGGTGTTGCGGGCCGCAGGCCAGGAAGCGGACAGCTTAGCGGACCTCATAACCCCTCAATCTTTTCGAGCGGTGCTTCGCCACTACCACGACCGTGCAAAGGCGAAGCCGAACGCTTTCGCCCAGGCCGTGGCAAAAACGTTGGTTCAAATTGCGAGGTTCTTCGTACAGCTGGGCGACAAAGAGCTGGCCGATCTCAAGACGCTAGTAGCGAAACTTCCGGCCGTGCCCATCGAACTCACGGAAAAAAACAAGCGGACCCTTCGTCAGCTTGAGCCTGAACGTATCCGCGCCAAGCTCCTGTTCCTTCCCGAGAAACTCCAAGCTCGCGTGGAGAAGGATGCTGCATGCGGACGGCGGCCTCGCATTGTGGAAGCTCAGGTGGCTCTTGCCGTCGATATCCTGCTCGCGATTCCGCTCAGACCGCAGAATCTCTCGGCGCTCCACTGGCGGGACAACTTTATCGAGTCGGATGGCGGCAAGGGTGCGCTCGTTCTGCACATCCCAGCCGACTGCACAAAATCAAAGCGGGCCGACATCGACGCAAACATTCCCGCAGACGTGGCCGCCCGCATCCGATGGTATCGGCGATTCTTGGTTCAGTTGGGCATGGATGCGAACGGCTATCTTTTCGTGACGCGAAAGGGCGACCAAAAAACGCAAGAAACGTTGACACAGCAGATTTCCGAAGCGATCGAAAAGCACGTCGGGATCAGCATGACGCCGCACCAGTTTCGCCATTTTGCAGCGGTCTCGTACCTCGATCAGCATCCAGAAGATTTTGAGACGGCGCGCGCGTTACTTGGCCACGCATGGAGCAAGACGACGCGCGTTTATGCGGGATCATCAACGCGACGGGCCGGTCGCGCGTACAGCGAGTTCCTCGGTAAGCAACGCGAGCAACTGCGCCTCAAGCGTTATGGCCGATAGCGCGTCACATGGAAATCCTAAAGCATCTCCCGGAAAACCTGTGGCCGGCAGCCGATCATGCCGCCTTTGATGCAGCCTATGCCGGCGGGGGCATCTTCGATGAGATCGTCGGGCCTGGAGCGCACTTATCCGACGGGACCAGGAAGCTCATTAAAACGGCGTATCGCAGGTGGCTCGGGTTCTTGCATGCTCAGTATGCGCCTGACCTTGAATTGTTGCCTGCTGCTCGGATCACTCAGGAACGGGTGCGCCAATTCATCGAATACCTTAGCGACACGCGACCAACGTCCGTGGCTATCGCGGTCGACAACCTCTACTTCGCCGCACGCCTGATCAGCCCCGAGACGGACTGGAAGTGGCTGAGGCTAGTACGATCTCGCTTGATCGCTCGCACTAGGCCAGCGGATCGGTTTGCAATTTTAGTCGCTCCGTGGCGGACACTCGATCTCGGCGTCGAATTGATGGACGATGCTGCAGAGCGTTCCCTATCAAGCCGTAGAGAGCGAGAGATTCAATATCGGGATGGTTTGCTGCTGGCTCTCCTCAGCGTTTGGCCGATCCGGAGGCGATCCATCGCTGCTCTTACCGTCACACGTCACATTGAGTTCAGCGACGGCGGGATCAACTTCCTCTTGGACGCCGCCGATACGAAAGGCAAGCGGGCCGAAGACTTCAGCGTGCCCGACTATTTGGTCCCCTACGTTCGCCACTATCTTGATCAAGTGCGTCCGAGACTGCTTGGTCGCTCCGTCGAACCAAGCTTGTGGGTGTCCTACAGAGGAGGGCGACTTTCGCCCGGCCGCATATACGATATCGTCCGTGCAAGGGTTTTCGCGCGCTTTGGCAAGCGGATGGGTCTCCATGATTTTCGTCGCGCGGCTGCAACATACTTGGCCATTTCCGCACCGGCAAAAGTTGGCCTTACGCCAGGGATACTCCAGCACGCATCGCCCGACGTCAGCGAGCGGCACTACAACCAAGCGCGTTCGGTGCAGGCGAGTGAACGGTACGCCCTCCATCTTGCTGAGATAAGGGCTAGGCTGAGGCAGGATGCGAAACCGTGACGGTCGCTGACCTGCGCTTTTCGTGAGAGGTGCTATGCGCGCTGTAATCTATGCTCGCTATTCCAGTGATCTGCAGCGAACTGAGTCCATCGAGGATCAGATTCGGATCTGTCGCGAGCGCATTTCTCGCGAGGGCTGGACATATCTTCACGCATACCATGACAGCGCGATGAGCGGGGCATCGCTGTTAAGGCCCGGTTATCAGAAGCTGATCGATGAGGCTCAACGCGGAATGTTCGATGTCGTAGTTGCCGAAGCCCTTGACCGGCTCTCGCGCGACCAAGAGCACATTGCGCACCTGTTCAAGCGTCTTGGCTTTTTGGGCATCCAGATTGCGACGGTGAGTGAGGGACTGATCACGGAGCTACACATTGGACTCTCTGGCACCATCGGGGCTCTTTATTTGAAGCAGCTTGCGGAAAAGACGCATCGAGGTCTGCGCGGGCGGGTGGAGAAAGGTCGCTCAGGCGGCGGTAATTCCTATGGTTACGATGTCGTCCGAACGTCGTCCCAAGAAGAAAAATTGGAGCTTGGGTTGCGTTCGATCAACGACCGCGAGGCCGACATAGTGCGCGAAATTTTCGGCGCATATGCAAAGGGAGTGTCTCCCCGTTCGATTGCGAAGTCGTTGAACAGTAGGGGGATTGATGGGCCGTCTGGAGTGGCCTGGGGGCCGTCTACAATCTATGGAAACGCCGCTCGAGGTACTGGAATTCTCAATAATGAGCTGTATGTCGGCCGGCTCGTCTGGAACAGGCTAAAATACATCAAGAATCCAGAGACCAGCCGGCGTCAGTCACGGCTTAACCCGCGTGAGAATTGGATTATTCGTGACGTTCCTGAGCTGCGAATTGTCCCACAGGAACTTTGGGACGAGGTCAAGAACCGGCAATCCAAAATGACCCGGGCAACGCGGCCCGATCGAAAAAAATTTGAATTTTGGAAGGCTCAGCGCCCGCGCTCTCTGCTTTCGGGTAAGCTGAAGTGCGCCTCGTGCGGAGCGAGTTATACAAAATCCGGCGCTAACCGCTTCGCGTGTGCCGGTGCACGAGATAGGGGTGTCTGCACCAATCGTGTTACTGTCCGCGGTGACAAGGTCGAGCAGGCCATACTTGAGTGCCTCAAGACTCGGCTTATGGAGCCGGCGCTGTTCGAGGAGTTTACGCGGGAATTTATTGCCGAGATCAACCGCGTTCGTAGTGAAGCGTCATCGCTGAGAGTCGCGAGGCGTCGCGAGCTTGAGCGCTTAGATCGGCAAATAAAGCGACTCATCGATGCCATTCTCAACGGCGCCGACGCAACCTCGATCAACTCCAAGCTCAATGAGCTCGAGGCCGAGCGGTCAGCGCTGACGAGTGAATTGGCGCTGAGCATCAACGAGGAGCCGCTTTTGCACCCAAACTTGGCGCTTATCTATCGCACCCGCGTTGAAGCCCTAAGCGAGCTATTTCAGTCGGATGCCGATTGCGAGGCCATCGAGATGCTGCGCAGCATTATCGAAGAGATTCTCATCATCCCCCAACATGACGGTGGGTATCGCCTCGAAGTTAAGGGGGAACTCGGCGGTATCCTTGCACTGTCGCGGGAGGCGAAGAGCGCGGCGGGCACGCCCGGCCAAAGGGCGCTGCAAATCAAGGTGGTTGCGGGGGCAGGATTTGAACCTGCGACCTTCAGGTTATGAGCCTGACGAGCTACCGGGCTGCTCCACCCCGCGTCACCGACGAAAGCTTCCGACGGCCGGACACGGCCGCAAAAACCATAACTTCGGGAAGCTGATCGCCACTACCGGTTGGAGAGTGGCGATAAGAAAGCCGCCCTGATCGAGCGGCGTGAGGCGCGGCTTATAGCACAAAAAATCCGCCTGTGAAGCCCGCCGTGCACCGCCTCGGCAACCTTTGTCCCGGTTGAAGCCTTTCGGCCCGCGGGAACCGCCTTCCAATGCTCAAATGGGGCATCCGGCGGCCGATACAAGCCGCCGCTGCCGTGCAGCTGCCGTCTATACGGCGCCGTCGGCCGCCGCGGCGCCTGGCGTCTGCGCCGTGCCGTTGGCGAGGCTCTTCTGGTGCGCGCGAATGAAATGAATGTTGCGCGCGTAGATGATGAGACCCATGCCCTGGCCGAGCATGAAGACCGGGTCCATGCGATAGATGGCGTAGGCGAACAGCATCGCACCGCCGAGCACGCTGAAATACCAGAACGCCTCCGGCACGATGGAGCGCCGCGCCCGCTCGCTCGCGATCCACTGCACGATGAAGCGCATCGAGAACATGAGCTGCGCCAGGAAGCCGACCCCCAGCCAGATCTTCTCGCTCACCGGCGTGTCCAGCCACCAGTGCACGACGATATTTTGGAGGTGATCCATGATCGCTTTTCCGATTTTGAGATATGCGGGTAGCTCAGCTCTTGTCGCCGGCGCTGGCGCGGGCGCCGTCGTCATTCACCGGCTTCAGGCGCGCGGCAAGATCGGAGACGCGCGCGTCGGGGTGCCGCTCGGCGATGTCCGGAATTCTGGTCCGGGCTCTCAGCCAGGTCACGCCGACGAGGTCGTAAAGCCCGACGAGGGCGCGATTGAGGTTGTTGTACTTGGAGACGCCCGCCTGTCGCGGCCGGTCGTTCACCGGTACGTACGCCACCTCGTAGCCGTAGGTCTGGAACATCGCCGGCATATAGCGGTGCATGCTGGTGAAGAACGGCAGGCGCAGGAACACCTCGCGCCAGTAGACCTTGATGCCGCAGCCGGTGTCGGGGCAGTCGTCCCTCAGCACCGCGTCGCGGATGGCGTTGGCCGCTCGCGAGGCCCAACGCTTGGAGCCGGTGTCCTTGCGGTCGCGGCGCCAGCCGTTGACGAGCGCCGGCCCGTCGCTGCCGGGCAGCGCCAGGGCTTCGAGCAGGCGCGGAATATCCTTGGGGTCGTTCTGCCCATCCCCGTCCATGGTGGCGATGATGGGCGTGCCGGCCGCCATGACGCCGGAGCGCAGGGCGCAGCTTTGGCCGCTGCGCTGCGCGTGGCGCAGATAGCGCAGGCCGGGGAAGCGGCCGGTGGCGATGAGGCCTTTGATCTCGTCCGGCGTGGCGTCGATGCTGGCGTCGTCGACGACGATCACCTCGGCGAGGCGCTGGGCGGGCACGGCGGCATACGTCTCCTCGATGAGGCGGCCGATGTTGCCCGCCTCATTGAGCGCTGGAATGACGACGGTGACGCGCATCAAGTGCCCCTTCCCACCAGGACCCGCCGCGACGTCCTCCGTCATAGCCGTTTGGCGGGCCTAAGGATACCAATCTTCAACCTTGTCTACCAAGCTAGTAAATTCCACCTCGGGTGGAAATCACAGGCGCCGCAGTGCTACCAGCGCTACAGCCGTGCCGAGGAACAGCGCCGTGAAGCTGCCCCAGACCAGCCCGGCCTGCTCCAGATAGACGTTCTGCGTTACCGGGTCGAAGCAGCGGCCCATCTCGTTGAAGCAGTCGCGCCAGCGCCAATAGCTGTCATAGAACATCGCCGCCGAGACGAGCCCGAGGCCGGCGAGGACGAGCTCGATTGCGTATCTGAACAGCCTCACCGCTGCGCTCCGCGGCCCCACGTTGTGCCCAGCATCCGGCGCGATCGCGGCAGGTTCAGGGCCGCAGCATCTTCACGCCGCCGCCTCGAGCCTGTAAATGACCCGGCGGTGGATGTCGCCGTGCCGCCCGCCCATTCCTCATAGCACGCGCTCAGAGGCGTAATGCCAGCTACGGGCCATCTCGACCGCGGCCGTGACTTCAACTGGTTCGGCCTGTTGCTTGCAGGGCTTGCCGCGCTCCTGTGCGTGCGGCTCGTTGCCCTTTACGTCAACGGCACCGACCTGTTCTTCGACGAGGCCCAGTACTGGGCCTGGAGCGAGACGCCGGCGCTGGGCTATTTCTCCAAACCGCCGCTCATCGCCTGGCTGATCGGGGCTGCCACCTCGGTCTGCGGCGTCGGCGAGGCGTGCGTTCGCATCCCCTCGCCGCTGCTGCACACGGCGACGGCGCTCAGCATCTTCTGGCTCGCCCGGCGTCTCTACGACGTGCGCATCGGCGTCCTGTCGGCGCTGGCCTTCGCCACGCTGCCGGGCGTGTCGCTGTCGGCGGGGCTGATCTCCACCGACGTGCCGCTGCTGCTCTGCTGGGCGCTGGCGCTGGTCGGCTTCTCCGCCCTGTTGCAGACCGACGAGCTATGGCCGGCGCTGCTGCTGGGCGTCGCCTTCGGCGCCGGCCTCAACGCCAAGTACGCGATGATCTGGTTCCTCATGTGCGGCGCGGTCTACCTGGCGTTCGCGCCCGAGCATCGCCGCATCCTGCGCGACTGGCGCCTCTATCTGGCGCTCGCCATCGGCCTGCTGCTCATCGCGCCCAACCTCGTCTGGAACGCATCCAACCGCTTCGCCACCTTCGCGCACACGGCCGAGAACGCCAACTGGGGTGGCTCCCTGCTGCACCCGAACAAGGGGCTGGAGTTCTTCCTGTCGCAGTTCGGCGTGTTCGGACCCCTCCTCTTCGGCGCCTATCTCGCCATCGCCTGGCGCGCGCGCAAGGGCGGCCTCGCGTGGCCCGAGCGCATGCTGCTGGCGTTCTCGCTGCCGCTCATCGCCGTCATCGTGGTGCAGGCGTTCGTATCGCGCGCGCACGCCAACTGGGCCGCGCCCGCCTACGTGGCCGCGACGGTGCTCGTCGTCGCGACCATGGTGCGCGACGGCGCCTGGGGCTGGCTGAAGGCCTCGTTCGTGCTGCACATCGCCGTCATCGCGCTGATGATCTTCGGCACCAGCACCGCGGGGCGGCTGCAATTGCCGGTGAAGGCCGATCCGTTCGCGCGCACGCTCGGCTGGCGCGAGATCGCCGACGCGACGCGCGCCGAGCTCGCCAGGGCTGCAGCCGCCGGCAAGCCCTTCGCCGCGGTGCTGAGCGACGACCGCGCGCTGACGGCCGAGCTGCTCTATTATATGCGCGAGGAGCCGACGCCGATCCTCGCCTGGCGGTCGGGGGCGCCGCACGACCACTTCGAGATGACGCGTCCGTTTACCGCGTCGACGCCGTCGCCCGTGCTGCTCGTGCGCGCCGACGATGATGCCGGCAACGCCGCAGCCTCGTTCTCGACGGTAGAAAAGGTTGCCGACCGGGAGCTGCCCGCGGGCCTCAACACCACCCGCCATGTGACGTTCTACGCCCTCGCGGGGTACAAGGGGCAATGACCGCGGACAAGACGACGCGCGCAGCGCCCGAGCGCCACAGCGACGAGGGGACTGCGCTCTCCGAAACATTCGTGCTGCTCGACAACAACACCGGCTCCGGACCGCCGTCGCTGCTGTTTTCCGATCCGCTCGAGATCGTCACCGCCAACACGCCCGAGGAGGTTCCGGCGGCGCTGCGGCGCATCGAGGAAGCCGTGGCCGGCGGGCTGCATGCGGCCGGCTTCTTCGCCTACGAGCTCGGATATGCGCTGGAGCCGAAACTGGCGCCGCTCATGCCGGCGAAGCGCAATGTACCGCTGCTGTGGATCGGCCTCTACCGGGCGCCGATCGAGATGACGAGCAGCGAGGTCGAGCACTGGCTGGCCACGCACACCCGCTCCGGCTCGTTCCATTTCACCGATGTGTCGCTGTCCTGGGACGAGGACGCGTATCTGCAGCGTTTCGCCGAGGTCATCGAGAAGATCCGCGCCGGCGATATCTATCAGCTCAACCTCACGTTCAAGGCGCGCTTCAAGCTTTCCGGCTCGCCGCTCACCTTCTTCCTCGACCTGCGGCAGAAGCAGCGCGTCGCCTACGGCGGCATCGTGGACACCGGCGAGATGACGGTGCTGTCGGCCTCGCCGGAGCTGTTCATCGAGCAGGAAGGGCGCACCGTCTTCACGCGGCCGATGAAGGGTACGGCGCCGCGCGCCGGCACCGAGGAGGCCGACGCGGTGGCGCGACGGCAGCTCGCCGAGGACGTGAAGCAGCGCGCGGAAAACCTGATGATCGTCGATCTGATGCGCAACGACATCGGACGCATCTCCGAGATCGGCAGCGTCGAGGTGACGGATCTCTTCACCGTCGAGACCTACAAGACGCTGCACCAGATGACGTCGGGCGTGCGTTCCACGCTGCAGCAAGGCATCGGCATCGGCGAGCTGATGCGCGCCATCTTCCCGCCGGGCTCGATCATCGGCGCGCCGAAGATCCGCGCCCAGGAGCTGATCCGGCAGCTCGAATCGGAGCCGCGCGGCGTTTACTGCGGTGCTATCGGCTATATCGCACCCGAGGGCCGGGCACTGTTCAACGTCGCGATTCGCACTGCCGTCGTGTTCCGCAACGCCGACGGCGAGATGGGCATCGGCTCGGGCGTGGTCTTCGACTCGCAGGGCCCGAAGGAATACGCCGAGTGCCTCCTGAAGATGAAGTTCCTCACCGATCCGGTGAAGCGCTTCGAGCTCATCGAGACGCTGCTTTACGACCCGGAGGCGGGCGGCTACGTGCTTCTCGACCGGCACATCGATCGGCTGGCGAACTCGGCGCGCTACTTCGCCTTCGCCTACGACGCGGATGCCGTGCGCGGCGCGCTCGAGGCAGCGGCCGGCCGAAAATCGGAGCGGCTGCGCGTGCGCCTGCTGCTGTCGGAGGACGGCGCCGTCTCGGCCACGGCAACGCCGCTCCCCAAGCCCGAGCTCGATGCGACCATGCGCTTTGCCATGTCGTCCTCGCGCGTCGACAGCGCCGATCTCTTCCTCTTCCACAAGACGACGCGGCGGGAGCTTTATGATCGCGAGCGCCAGGAGTATGCGGCGCGCCTCGGCGTCGACGAGGTGGTGTACGCGAACGAGCGCGGCGAGCTGACCGAGGGCAGCTTCACGACCATCTTCGTGCAGCGCGATGGCATGCTGCTGACGCCGGCGCTCACGTCGGGCCTGCTTCCGGGCACGCTGCGCGCCGAGCTCATCGCGCAAGGCCGCGCGCGCGAGGCGGTGCTGACGCCCGCCGATCTCGATACGGCGGACGCGATCTATCTCGGCAATTCCGTGCGGGGCCTGGTGCGCGCGGTGCGCGTCGAAGGAAAGTAACGCGCGCCGCAGGGCGGCGCGCCGTCGCTACTTCACGATCGTTTCTTCGGATGCGACGGAGCCGACCTTCGCATTGGGGACGGCTCCGCCCAGCATTGCGGCGAGCAAGAAAGCAAACGCTGCCACCGTCAGCACCGCCGCGATGACAATTTCGCGCGAGGAGCGGCGCACTCGATCAGCGTATGAATCAAATTGATCAAGCTTCCATTTCATGTCGCGAGAATTCGGCCATCGTGCTCCTCAAAACCAGAGCGCTGAGTGCCGCGCGACAGAAGCGCACACAAATTTCGCGCAGACGAGAACGGCTCTAAAGTCCGCGCATGATGCAGCCGAGCACGAGGATGATCTGCGCGGCGAGCAGCGCCCAGAACTCGTTGCCGGTAACGAGCGGAATCTCGGCGCCGAAAAACTTAATAATCAGCACGGTGACGGTAAGGATCACCGACAACATGAACGTCAGGATGCCCGGTGCTTTCAGTCCCATCGGATCGGTCCCCCTCGATAACCCTGTTGCGCCCGCATGGAGGCGCTGCCTCCGCCCGGCCATGCGAGTCGGAAGCCCCGATGGCTTATAGCAGGAGCAACTCGTCCTGACACTGCGGCAGCAAAAAGGCTGGGGATGGCGCGCGGCCCGTTAAGCCTCGGCGCGGCGGCGCGGGCGCGCGAACAGCAGCCGGTGCAACAGCAGCAGCAGGATGAGGCCGAGGAATGCGAGAGCGACGATGACGCCCGGATGCTTGTCCCACAGCAGAATGGGGCTGACGCGGCCGTCGGCCACGAGCCGCAAGTCCTCGCCCAAGGCCGTAACATCGAGGCCGGAGCCCTGGCGCAGCATCATGCCGACGGCGGCCGCCTGATCGGCGCTGGCGACGACGGCCTGCCGCACGCGCTCCGATGCAAGCGCATGGATCGCCGCCGGATCGGCGGCAACGGCACGCAGCACTCTCTCGCGCGGCGCCTGCTGCAGTCCCGTCAGGTAGCGCGACAGGCTCGACAGCTCGTCCTCGGTCAAGGTGCGGGCGAGCTTCTTCAGATCGGTATCGTTGAGCTCGAAGAGCGTATCGCGGGCGCCGCGCTCGATGGAGGCGAGGCGGACGGTGGCGAGGCTGTCGTCGAGCGCCAGCAGGCGCTGCAGCGTCGGGCGGCTGAGCTGATCGGGGCTGGTGCGCCGATAGAGGCTCAGCTCCACGACCTTGGGCAGGTCGTTGCCCGCCAGGGCCCACCACTTGAGGCCGGCATCGATGGAGCGGGTCTCGCGCGCAATGTCCATGGCCGGCGGCGGCAGCGTATTGATCGCCGTTGCGAGCGTGCCGTCGTCGAGCCGGCGCAGCAGCCCGGCCTCGCCCTCGGAGGCCAGCGTCAGCGCTACCACCTCGTCGAGCCGCGGCAGCGTCGTCGGCGCGAGGCCGTCGACGAATGCCTTGAACTTCTCGTTGCGCTCCGCAAGGCCGAGGGCCTGTGCATGGGCGCTGCGGAAGTCGCGCCAGATGTCGATCACCCGGTCGGCGGTGGCCGCGCCGATCTCCTGGACGTGGCCGGAGATCTGCTCGGCGAATGTCTTAGCCAGCTCCTCCTGCACCTTGTCCTTGTTGTCCTTCGATTTCATCTCGCTGGCGATGATCGGCAGCACGCCGTTGCGCAGATCCCAGATGTCCTTGGCGACGAGCACCAGGCCGACGCCGCCGGCGACGACGGAGACGAGGCGGGCGAGGACGCTGCCGACGATGCGCTGGCCGACGCGTGCCGCCATGTTGGCGAGCTGGCGGCGCATCAGCAGCACTGCCGCGCCGGCAATGCCGGTGCTCGATTCACGCAGCACGGCCCCGGGGCTCATCTCCGCGGCGCCGGTGCTCGGATCGAGCGCAATGCCCTTGCCGGCATCGCCGACCACGGCACGCGCCGCCGTCGCCCCGTAGCGGGCGCCGACGAATGCCTTGAGGCACGCCAGCGCCGGCTCCGTCGCGTCCTGGCTGGCGAACTCCATCTGCTTGCCGACCTCGCGCCCGACACCGACGGCGAGCTGCTCCAGCGCCGTCTTGATGGCGTCGGAGCGATAGACGCGCTCGGCGACGGCGGTGGCCAGCTCCTGTGCCTTCTGCTGGCTGGCGAGCGATTGCAGCAGGTTGCCCCAGCTCGTTTCCTGCCGAACCTCCTCGACCGCGAGGTCGACGCGCTTGTCGATCAGCTCGTCCATGCCGATGCGGCGCCACTCGTCGCCCACGGCGGCGCGGTAGTCGACATTGGCGATGCCGGCCTGCAATGCGCGCACGGATATGCCCTGGATGGCGGTGCGGAAGGCCGTCTCGTCGCGAGCCTGGCAAGCCTCGTAGTCGGCTTTGCTCAGCGGCTGGGCCATAGCGGGGGCGATCTGCCCGAGGGCGACGGCGATGGTCAGGAGGCTGGCGATCGGGCGGCGTAGATAGGCGAGCAACGCAGGAGTGTCCTTCGGTCGCGACCGCGCGTGAGGATCGCACTTAACCATCTAATCACCGTCACTATGGGGTGTCGATTGCGCTTGCACCATGACAAGCGCTGGGAGCCGCGCGGCCCACCCCGGGGACGAACCGGCTCCGGCGGCGGGGCTAGGGGCGAGCACAACCGATCACGATTGCTTTCACAATTGCACCATTGGGGTGGGCTCTTGCGCCGCATGTCGGCCTCGCCCGCGGCCCGAAGCGGCCGCACTTGCCGGCCGTCTCGCCCTCGCCTTAAGTGTGGCGACGATACAACATGCGGCTGTTCCCGTTAATGATGATTGCACTGCAGCAATTCTCCGAATTCCGCTTTGGACGTAGACTGGCATTTGATTTCCGCGTCGTCTGAAGCAGCGTTTTTTCAATGTTTTCGATGTCGTCTACTGCATTGCACAATGACCTCGGGCAGAGAGCTCAGGCCGGGTATATCTCCCGCAGCGGTAGCGGGAGACTTGCCACAGGAACGCCATGGATCTGCCGCAACCGGCCGCCAGAAGGCTGCCGCCGCGGCCCGTTGGGCATGCCGAACGCGGCCGGCGGAAGCGTTTGTTCCGGGGTGCGCCGAACGGTTGCCGGAGCCGGCTGCGGCAAGGTGACCAATCGAACTTACGGCTCGTTCCGGTCAGTGAGGCACCTTCAACTCATCCCTTGCAGTGCGGGCACGGGACCTCGTCCGAGGCGAAATCTCCCAAAGGGTAGCGAGCCGTCGTTTGACTGGTGTCGTTGCCGTGTCGCGGAAACGAAAAAAAGAGAGTTTCGGCGACAAGCTCCCGGCCGGCGCGGACTGATTGCTCGCGCAGACGAGTGGTTGCTGGGGGGTATTCGCCTTCGTCTAGTTTGCGAGCGAGTTCAGTAACGAAATGAAGAACAGCGAGAAAATGAAGGCAGCTTGGGGTAGCATTTTCGTTCCAGGGGGACGCAACGGCGTATTGTTGGTCCACAGCCTTGGGGGCTCACCGATCGAGCTGAAGTTCGTCGCCCACACGCTGGCACAGCTTGGCTACACGGTATACTGCCCGCTGCTGCCCGGCCTTGCCGGCGGCACCGACGTGTCCGGCCTGTCGAGCTGGCAGGACTGGTACGCGGCGCTCGAGAAGGCGCATGACGAGCTCATGCAGCGCTGCGATGCGGTCATCGTCGGCGGCATCTCGGCCGGCAGCATGCTGGCGCTGCGCCTCACGGCCATGCGTCCGGAGAAGATCCACGGCCTGATGCTCTTCTCTCCGACGTTCTGGCCGAACGGCTGGGCGATCCCGTGGTACTTCAGTCTCTTCAATCTCGTCCGCCACAAGTGGTGCGCACGCCTGTTCAAGTTCCGCGCCCGCCATCCGCATGGCATCAAGGACGAGCGCCTGCGCAGTTTCATTCTCGACAGCGTGCAGTCGGAGGCGGATTCGATCGAGGATCTGTTCGCCCGCGGCGGCGGTCTGGTGCTGGAGTTCCGGCGCCTCGTCGCCAACGTCAAGCCGCTGCTGTCGAAGATCAAGCAGCACACGCTGGTGTTCCATCCGCGCCACGACGATCAGAGCGATCTCTCCAACGCCATGCTCCTGCAGCGCAAGCTGTCGGGCAACGTCGAGATGTGCGTGCTCGATGACTGCTATCACATGGTCACGCTCGACCGGCAGCGCCCGTTGGTCATGGATCGCGTGCGCGAGTTCGCCGACCGGCTGACCGCGCGTCTCGACAAGCTGCGCGCCGAGGAGGCCGTGGTCGTCTCCGGCGAGACGCAGCAGCGCGACAAGGGGCGCGGCGAAGGACGCGGCGCGACGACCTGAGCGTCGCCGCCCATTTGACAAACGAAAAGCCCGGCCTTTGAGCCGGGCTTTTTTATTTCGAAGCACTGTGCCGATGGGAGGCTCGGCCCGCGCCTCGGCGCGAGCGGCAGCTATTCCACCGCCGGCCGGACCGCGGGCACCGGGTGCGGCACCTTGAGCTGCGCGTGCGGCGACGCCAGCTTGATGGGCTTGGCGGTCGCCTTCGCCTCGCGCGCCCCGTCGCAGCGCGGCAGGTCGGCGGGGGCACGGCGCCAGGTGAAGGACTTGGAGAAGAACTTGATGCCCTTGTAGCCGGTGAGGGTCAGGCGCTCCCGGCCGGCGACGATGGCGGCATCGAACTGGGCCCCTTGTTCGGGATCGTACACCCAGCCGTTGTCCCACCCGCCGCTGACGCGCTGCAGGGATCCGAGAACGGGCAGCCCGCAGATCGTGCGGCCGCGCTTGGACGGGTCGGGATTGTAGCCGTCGGTGAGGGGCTGGCCATTGCGGCTGTTGGGCTCCTTGAGCCAAACAATGAAGCCGCACAGGCGCTTGGCGCTGGCGCCTTCGGTGCCGCAGGGACGGATTTCGACCGCGCCCTTGCCGCTGTGGTTGATCCACACGCCCAGCTCGAGCGGCGGATTGGCCGCCGCGGTAGCGGCGCTTAGCCCAAGTATCAGTCCAGCAATCGAAAGTCTGGCCCAGCCGTTACGGACGGGCAAAAATGGAAGATCATGACGCATGGTGGCAGCACCAATATTGTGTCAGAGATCAGGATCGCATTTTGGCTCTGAAAGCGGCAGAAGCTGGTCGGAGGATCAGATGCCGCGGGTCTCGATGGACCAAGGTGAAGAAGATTTATCCTTGATCGTTCGATCTTACCTCTTTCTTGACCTCATCGTGTTAACACTTGGTGAGCGTGCGCCCCCGGCCTGTTTCTAAATGGAGCGCCGACACCCTATATTTAGGCAACTCTTAAGCATGGGTTTGCCTTTTCGAGGTCAAGTTGGCGGATTACCAGCCGCGCGAGCGGCCGATCGGCTTATGCCCGGTGTTTAGTCCAACTCAGTGGAACTGACCTGATGATCCTGACGCTTGCCTTCCGCAATCTGTTTCACGATCGCATCCGTCTGGCGGTCACGCTCATCGGTATTCTGTTCTCGATCGTTCTCGTCGCGGTGCAGCTCGGGCTTTATCTCGGCGCCAGCAACATGATCACGGCCAACATCGATCACTCGAAGGCCGACCTTTGGATTACCGCCTACGGCGCGAAGAGCTTCGAGGACGGCGGCATGCTGCTGACACCGCGCGAGCGCCATCAGGCGCTGGCGACGCCGGGCGTCAAGGCGGTCATCCCGCTGATCGTGCGCTTCGCCGAGTGGCGCAAGCCCGAGGGCGGCTCGACGCGTGTGGTCATCGTCGGCACCGATGCCGAGGACGGCGGCTTGGTTCCATTCAGCCTCGTCAACGGCACGTGGGAGGACATCAAGGCTCCTGAGGCCGTCGCCGTCGACAAGACTTACCTCAATGAGCTCGGCATCTCCGGCCTCGGCGACACGGCGCAGATCGCCAACGGGCGCGTGCGCGTGCGTGCGCTGACCGACGGCGTGCGCTCGTTCACCCAGTCGCCCTACGCCTACACGACGCTCAACCGCTCGCGGCAGCTGTTCAACGACACGGACAACACCACCTTCTATCTCGTGCAGCTGCAGCCGGGCGTTAACGTCGAGCAGGTGCGCAAGGATCTGCAGAGTCGCCTGGAGGGCGCCGAGGTGCTCACCCAGGAGGAGTTCCGCGATCGCAGCCTGAAGCAGTGGCTGTTCCGTACCGGCGCCGGCGTGGCGCTGATCGGCGGCGCCCTGCTGGGCAGCCTCGTCGGCACCGTCATCGTCGCCCAGACCCTATATTCGAGCACCAAGGATCACCTTAGCGAATTCGCAACTCTGCGAGCGCTTGGTTCATCGTCAGGATATATTCACAAGGTAATCCTCGCCCAGGCCGGCATCAGTGCGGTCGTCGGCTATGCGCTGGGCATCTCGATTGCGCTCACCATCCTGGTACTGAGCAAGAACACGGCCTTGCCCATGGTCATGACACCGGGCCTGGCGTTCTGGCTGTTCACACTGACGGTAGGCATGTGCGCCATCTCGGCGCTGTCGGCGATCGTCAAAGTCACCAAGATCGATCCTGCAACGGTATTCAACAGATGAGTCAAGAGCCCGTCCTCGAAGCTATCGAGATCGTCAAGGAGCTGGGCAGCGGCGCCGGCAAGGTGCGCGCCGTCAAGGGCGCCAACCTCACGCTGGTGCCGGGCGAGCTGACGCTCCTCATGGGACCGTCCGGCAGCGGCAAGACCACGCTGCTGTCGATCCTCGGCTGCATCCTGACGCCCACTTCCGGCACGCTCAGGATCGCTGGCGTCGACACCGCCAACCTCAACGCGGAAGAGCTCGCCGATCTGCGGCGCAAGCACATGGGCTTCATCTTCCAGTCCTACAACCTGTTTCCCACCCTCACCGCGCTCGAGAACGTGCGCATCGCGCTCGACGTGCGCGGGCAGAAAGGCTTCGCCGCCGCCAACCGCTCCGAGGAGGTGCTGCGCGATGTCGGTCTCGCCTACCGCCTCAAGAGCTACCCGGGCAATCTCTCGGGCGGCGAGCAGCAGCGCGTCGCCGTGGCGCGCGCCATCGCCTCATCGCCCTCCATCGTGCTCGCCGACGAGCCGACGGCGGCGCTCGACGGCGAGAACGGTCACGCCGTGATGGCGCTGCTGGCGCGCATCGCGAAAGAGCAGCACCGCAGCGTCCTGGCGGTCACCCACGATCCGCGCACGCTCAGCTACGCCGATCGCGTCGTCCGCATCGAGGACGGGCGCATCGTCGGCGAGGAGCGCCGGCCTGAGGGGCTCGACGCCCCGGAAATTGCAGATCTTACCAAGAGACGGAAGGCCCATGCTTAATAAGGTCAACCCCACAGCAATTACTCTCGCGATCGCGGGTATTCTCGCGGTCGCCGTCGGATTTTATGTCAACAGCGTGAGCTGGGGTCCGGTCGCCGAGCAGAAGAACACGCAGGCGACGGCCGGCGATACCTCGAAGGCCACCGCCACCACCAACGGCAAGGAAGCGGCGGTCCCGCGTCCGACCTGGGCCGCATCGGCCACCGGCCGCGTCGAGCCGAAGGGCGGCGAGGTGCGTGTCGGCGCCGAGGTGCCCGGCCGCATCGTGAACATTCCCATCGCCATCAACGACCGCGTGAAGCGGGGCGATCTGCTGCTGCGCCTCGACGACGACGATGCGCTGACCAAGGTCTCGGCCGCCAAGGCCGAGGAGCAGGTGCGCGTGCGCGAGCGTAACGAGGAAGACGCACGTGGGCAGCAGCTCGACCGGCGCAATGCCGAGGACGCCGTCGCCAGCGCCGAGCGCGCCGTCTATGCCGCGCAGCAGGAGTTCGACGACGCGCTCGATCAGAAGCGCAAGAGCAACGGCAGCGACGACGCCGTCGACAAGGCGCGCACCAAGCTCGACGACGCCAACAAGACATTGGCCGACAAGCGCGCCAACCTCACCACCGTCAACGCCAAAACCGGCATGCCGCTGCCGACGCGGCTCGAGTCGGCTCTCGCCGTCGCCCGCGCCGAGCTCACCGGCGCCGAGCTGGGTGTCGAGCATACGCGCGTGCGCGCGCCGTTCGAGGGCACCGTGCTCAACGTCGTCGGCAAGGAAGGCGAGATCGCCGCGCCGTCGCCGGACAACCCGCTTGTCGTGCTCGGCGACCTCTCCACCATGAAGGTGCGCGCCGAGGTCGAGGAGCGCGATGCCGCGAAGGTGCACGTCGGCCAGCGCGTGGTCGTGCGTGCCGACGCCTATCCCGATCAGGACTTCGAGGGCAGCATCAGCTCCGTCGCCCAGTCGCTGTCGCAGCCCAACATCATATCGCGCGGCCCGCGCCGTCCGAACGATGTCGAGGTGCTGGAGGCGGTCGTCGATCTCGATGGCCAGCCGCCGCTCCTGACGGGCATGCGCGTCGACGTCTTCTTCAAGCACGACGCCACCGCTTCGACGAAGTAGTCGCCGCGGCGGCAGCAACGGAAAAAATAAAAGCGGGCGCATCCCACCGATGCGTCCGCTTTTTTGTGCCTCGTCTCGCGCCTTCTCGTCCCGCCTTGGCGTGCTGTGCACGCGCGCTGAGCCCGCCTATTTCCAGGAGTAGGTCGTGCGGCCGGTGTGGTGGCGATGCTCGGTGATCTGCACATTGTCGCCCACGTGCGGGTCCGTCTTCTTCAGCGCCATCACCGAGACGTGCCGCCCACTGTCCAGCGCCACCTCGACCATCAGGCCCTCCTCGACGAGCTGCGAGTTCTTGATGTTGAGCGGACCGACCGCCGTCACCTTGCCCGGCACGCGCACGTTGTCGATCCGTGCGTCGACATCCTCGTAGACGAAATAGGCGCCGATCGCCGCGGCGGCCACGGCACCTATGGCGATTTTCTTCAAGCGCTCGCGCCACAGGGCGCGCTCGAGCTTGCGGCGGGTTTCCTCACGCATCGTCGTTTCTTCCCTGTCGTCGCGGCGCCGATCAGGCCGCCATCGCCTGGCTGTCTACGAGGCGCACGATGTCCGCCATGATGTCGTTGAGCTGGAAGTTCTTCGGCGTATAGACGGCAGCGACGCCGAACGCCTTCAGCTTGACCTCGTCCTCGGGCGGAATGATGCCGCCCACCACGACCGGCACGTCGGAGATCCCCTCCTTGCGGATGCGCTCCATGACCTCCTGCACCAGCGGCACGTGACTGCCCGACAGGATCGACAGCCCGATGACGTGGGCGCTCTCGTCCACCGCGGCGCGCACGATCTGCGCCGGCGTCAGGCGGATGCCCTCGTAGACCACCTCCATGCCCACGTCGCGGGCGCGCACGGCGATCTGCTCGGCGCCGTTGGAGTGGCCGTCGAGGCCGGGCTTGCCGACCAGGAACTTCAGCCGCCGGCCGAGCTTGCTCGACAGGGCGTCGACCTCGGCGCGCACGGCGTTGAGCTCCAGCCCCTCGCGCGCCACGGCCGCCTGGGCCACGCCCGTCGGCGCCCGGTACTCGCCGAACACGCGCCGCAGCGTCTTGCCCCACTCGCCGGTCGTGACGCCGGCGCGGGCGGCGGCGATGGACGGCTCCATGATGTTGCGGCCTTCCCTGGCGGCGCGCTCCAGCTCGGCAAGGGCCTTGTCCACGGCCTTCGCATCGCGTGCGGCGCGCCACGCCTTCAGACGCTCGATCTGCTCGGCCTCGACCGCAGGGTCGACGACCATGATCGCCCCTTCGCCCGCCGTCAGCGGCGAGGGCTCCGTCTCCGTCCACTTGTTGACGCCGACGACGATCTGCTGGCCGCTTTCGATGGCTGCCAGGCGTCCCGTGTTGCTCTCCACCAGCCGGCGCTTCATGTAGTCGATGGCGGCGACCGCACCGCCCATGCCTTCGATGGTCGCCAGCTCGGACCGCGCCTGCTCCTTCAGCTCCTCGACCTTGCGCGTGATCTCCTTCGAGCCGTCGAAAATATCGCCGTACTCGAGCAGGTCGGTCTCGTAGGCGACGATCTGCTGCATGCGGAGCGACCACTGCTGGTCCCACGGACGCGGCAGGCCGAGCGCCTCGTTCCAGGCCGGAAGCTGCACGGCGCGAGCGCGCGCCTTCTTCGACAGGGTGACGGCCAGCATCTCGATCAGGATGCGGTAGACGTTGTTCTCCGGCTGCGGCTCGGTGAGGCCGAGGCTGTTCACCTGCACGCCGTAGCGGAACATGCGCTCCTTCGGGTTGGTGACGCCGTAGCGGTTGAGAGTGATGTCCTCCCACAGCTCGTTGAAGGCCCGCATCTTGCAGATCTCGGTGACGAACCGCATGCCGGCGTTGACGAAGAACGACACGCGGCCGACCACTTGGCCGAACTGCTCGGGCGGCACCTCGCCGGAAGCCTTGACCGTATCCAGCACCGCCAGGGCGGTGGCGAGCGCGTAGGCCAGCTCCTGCACCGGCGTCGCGCCGGCCTCCTGCAGATGGTAGGAGCAGACGTTGGTCGGGTTCCACTTGGGAACCTCGCGGTACGAGAAGACGATGGTGTCCTTGATGAGTCGCAGCGAGGGCTCGGGCGGGAACACATAGGTGCCGCGCGACAGGTATTCCTTGATGATGTCGTTCTGGATGGTGCCGGTGAGCTTGTCGCGTCCGGCGCCCTGCTCGTCGGCGAACGCCACGTAGAGCGACAGCAGCCACGCCGCCGTCGCGTTGATGGTCATCGACGTGTTCATCTGGTCGAGCGGGATGCCGTCGAGCAGCGTGCGCATGTCGCCGATATGCGAGACCGGAACGCCGACTTTGCCGACCTCGCCGCGCGCCAGCTCGTCGTCGCTGTCATAGCCCGTCTGCGTCGGCAGATCGAAGGCGATCGACAGGCCGGTCTGCCCCTTGGAGAGGTTGCGGCGGTACAGCTCGTTCGACTTGGCGGCCGTCGAATGGCCGGCGTAGGTTCGGAATAACCAGGGGCGATCGGGTGCCCGGCTTTCGGACCCGCTCTTGCCTTCGCGCATACGTAAACCTCGGTTGGGTTCGGCTTTGCCGTAAAATACCCTTAACCGTGGATGCAATGCAAAAATATCTTTGCCGCAACGGCGGGCGCCGGCTCAGGTACGACTGGCCGTTTTGAGGTCGCGCTTGAACTCGTAATGGTCAACGCCGAGCGCCGCCACGGCGTTCATGAAGCGCACGCAGATCAGCAGCACGAACAGCGCCACGATCATTCCCACGGTGCAGGCGATAACGACGTTCGTCTCGCGGTCCGGCGTGGGGTGAAAACCGGCGAGCTCGAAAGCGTAGTTGGTGCACAGGGCGCCGAGCACGAAGCCGGGAACGAAGATCAGCGCCAGCACGGTGCGCGACAGGACATGCAGGGTGAGAACGCCGCCCCAGCCGGCCAGGATGGCGACGATGACGAGGGTGTACGTGTCGACCGTGATCGCCCGGTGCAGAAAGTCTAGCATTCGCAGCCCTTCCCCAACTGCCACTGCCTTATCACGCAATTCCCTCAAGCGCCGTCAAAGGGCGCTTCTAGGGGTCCTTTTCTTAAAGGTTGGTTGACATGGCTGCTTCGCGGCGCCACAGCCTCTTCATTGCAGCGCGAAATCGTGCTTGAAACGCCGTCAGCACAAGCGGCCGCCCGGCCGCCAATCCAATGGGCCGTGCCCGAAGTGGCCGGCCGAGACCATCACGGGAGCCTAGAATGACGAGCCAAAGCGCCGCCAGGACTGAAATTGCCGTGGCCGCGACGGCGACCGCCGAGAAGAAGGATCTCTATGAAATCGGCGAGATTCCGCCCCTCGGCTACGTTCCCAAGAACATGTACGCCTGGGCCATCCGCAAGGAGCGGCACGGCGAGCCCGACACCGCAATGCAGGTGGAGGTGCTCCCCACCTGGGAGCTCGACAGCCACGACGTGCTGGTGCTCGTCATGGCGGCCGGCGTTAACTACAACGGCATCTGGGCCTCGCTCGGCAAGCCGATCTCGCCGCTCGACGGGCACAAGAACCCCTATCACATCGCCGGCTCCGACGCCTCGGGCATCGTTTGGGCCGTCGGCTCGAAGGTGAAGCGCTGGAAGGTGGGCGACGAGGTCGTCATCCACTGCAACCAGGACGACGGCGACGACGAGGAATGTAACGGCGGCGACCCGATGTTCTCGCCCAGCCAGCGCATCTGGGGCTACGAGACCCCCGACGGCTCCTTCGCCCAGTTCTGCCGCGTGCAGGATCGCCAGCTCCTGGAGCGCCCGCGCC
>Ga0182738_1001031_pt1 | contig 36299 bp, 34 predicted proteins | sample eDN5th30CBELigMG_FD_128876 | JGI IMG/M metagenome (GOLD analysis project Ga0182738, IMG submission 128876) | Enriched Miracle-Growth compost microbial communities from Emeryville, California, USA - eDNA 5th pass 30_C BE-Lig MG (version 2)... ...
CACATTCGCCTCGATCACGCCTTCCTCGGTCATGCGTTTGATGCGCCGCTGGACCGCAGGGGCAGACAGGTTGACCGCCTCGCCGATCGTCCGCTGCGGCGTGGTGTTGTCGCGCTGCAGCACGGAGAGGATCTTTCGGTCGAATTCATCCAGACTGGCCGGCTTGCCCAACTTGCTCAACGCCCTCTCCATATGAAACAAACTTGCAATTAAGCTGGCAAACATCAGCATATTTTTCGGCATGAATGCAATAATATTGCGCTGAACAAACTGAGGAGGTGCCGATGTTCATGCTCAACCCCAATCCCGATTATCGCAAGGCGCTCGATCCGGCGGACGCCGAAACGCTGAGCGTAGCCGAAGCACGCGAAGTCGAGCGCTTCCTCGGCTTTCGCCAGGGGCACAAGCCCACGCCGCTGGTTTCCCTGCCCGCTCTTGCCAGGGAACTGCGCGTCGGCGCAATCCGGATCAAGGATGAAGGCCACCGTCTCGGGCTTCGCAGCTTCAAGGCGCTCGGCGGCTCCTATGCGGTGATCCGTCTTGTGCTCGAAGAGGCCGGCAAGCAGCTCGGTCGCAAGGTCGACATCTCGGAAGTCCAGTCGCCGGAAGTAAAGGCGGTGGCGGAAAAGATCACCGTTTCCTGCGCGACGGACGGAAACCACGGCCGCTCGGTGGCGCAAGGCGCGCAACTGGTCGGCGCAAACTGCGCCATCTTCGTGCACTCCGGCGTCAGCGATGAGCGGATCGCCGCGATCGCCAGTTTCGGTGCGAAGATGATCCGGGTCGAAGGCAATTACGACGATTCCGTTGCCGAAGCGACACGAACCGCTGAAGCCAATGGCTGGACGACCGTTTCCGACACCTCCTGGCCGGGCTACGAGCGGGTTCCCAGCCTGGTGATGCAGGGTTATACAGCGCTGATGAGTGAGGCGCTGCGCGAGATGCCCGAGCCGCCGACCCACGCATTCGTGCAGGCAGGCGTTGGCGGCATAGCCGCCGCCGTTGCCGGTCATTTCTCCGTCTTGTACGGAGACAAGCGTCCGTTCCTGACGGTTGTCGATCCGGCCCGCGCCGCATGCCTGTTCGAAAGCGCCAAGGCCGGCCGGGCCGTGAAGGTGGAGCATGGCGAAGCGACCGTGATGGCCATGCTGGAATGCTACGAGCCTTCGCTGGTGGCGTGGCGCATCCTGTCGCGCGCCGCCGACGCTTTCATGACGGTCGATGAAGAGGATGCGATCTCGGTCATGAACCGCCTGGCCCGGCCCACCGGCGGCGATCCTGCCGTCGTTGCCGGTGAAAGCGGCGGCGTCGGTCTCGCGGCCCTGATAAAGGTGGCCAAGGACGAAAACTTGCGCGCGGCGGCGGGCCTGACCGAAACCTCGAGGATATTCCTCATCAACACCGAGGGTGCGACCGATCCGGCCCTCTACGAGAAGCTGGTCGGCATATCGCCCGACCAGCTGGCCGCCTGAGACGATAAAGCCTGATCTTTTCCGAAAGCAGTTTTCCAGCTTTCGCTGACGCGGTCCTTCGGTTCGGGATCATGCCCGGAATACGGGACGAATGCCCGCATCCGGGACACAAGTGGAGCGTGGTGACGTTGAAACCGTCATCACGCTCCATCTGTTTCCTCAAACCCGATCTTGAAACCCGGCCACCTCGCCGGTGCACTGATTGGGTCATCACGTTGTCGCCGTCCGCGCCGGACGACACGCCGCTCGCTCCCTGAAAGGGCTTGATCGCACTATTATTGCAAATAATAATCTCATCTTTGTTTTAGCAAGATTTAGCCTATGCGTCTTTCGCTGCGCACCTTGAACTATGTCGTCACCACGGCAGACACCGGCAGCGTCACCGAAGCGGCGCGGCGGCTGCATGTCTCACAGCCTTCGATTTCGGCGGCAATAGCCCATATGGAAGAGGAAATCGGCGCGCAGATCTTCATACGCCATCATGCCCGCGGCGTGACGCTGACGGTGGCCGGTCGCCGGGTCGTCAACGATGCCCGGCTCCTGCTCAACCATGCCCGCGATTTCGGGCGCAGCATAAGCTCGCTGAGCGACGGCCTGTCGGGCGAGATCACGGTGGGAAGCTTCGTCACCCTCGCCACGCGTTTCATGCCCGGCTTGCTTGCCGAGTTCGCCCAACGCGTTCCCGGCATCTCGATCAACCTGGAGGAAGGAAACCAGCAGGAAATTCTGGATGGGCTTGTTTCAGGGCGCATGGAGATGGCACTGTCTTACGCCTACGCGCTTTCCGACGAGGTGGTCGGCGAGGTGCTTGTGGAGCTGCCGCCCTACGTGCTGGTTTCGGCAGACCATCCGCTGGCGGGGCGCAGTTCGGTCAGGCTGAAGGAACTCGCAGCCGATCCGTTCATCCTGCTAGACCTGCCACACTCGCGCGAATATTTCTTCAGCCTGTTTCTGGCCTGCAAGATCGAGCCGCGCATCGTCTACCGCAGCCGCTCCTATGAGCTGATCCGCGGGCTCGTCGGCCATGGCCACGGCTATACGATCCACAACGCCGTGCCGGGCACCACCGTCGGCTATGACGGATCACGCATCGCCGTGCTGCCGATCGAGGACAAGCTGCCGCCGGTCCATGTCATGAGCCTCAGCCTGCGCCGCCAGACCATGCGTCCGGCCGCGAGGATGTTTTCAGATTATCTGCGGGAAGCCTTCGCCCCCGGCGGCCTGTTCGGAACACCGCCGGCACGCCCATGAGCCGGAAAGTCAGCGAGGCGCCCGCGGTTGCGCCGGGAGCGCCTCGTCGCGCAGATCAGCGCCCGGTTACGGCTGCCGTCATCTTGCGGAACTTCGACCGGATCACCGCCATCATGATCTTGATCATGTTGAGCTCGTTTGGCGGCGCGGGCCTGCGCGGCGTGGGGTGGGCAGCGGCTGCGACGGCAGCTTCGCCGGCCGAACCGATTGTGGCCACATCAGCTTCGGCGGCGGGCGCGGTCACGTTCAGCTGGTCCTCCAGATTGCGGGCGAACTCGCGGCAGATTTGCTCGGCCACCGCCTCGACGATGCCGCCCCGCGCAAACTGCGCCAGCGAGCCCGACAGCGTATAGTCCACCGCCACTTCGACATCGGTTGCAGCTCCACCCCTGGTCTCGACCAGCGTGTAGACCACATTGCCCTTGGCACGCGAGGCGTGACTCTTGTCGATTCCTGCGCCGATGATCTTTCCTGTATAAGAGGTCTCATCCGCCTCGATGTCGACCTCGCCCCCGAAATCCGCCTTCACCGGACCGAGTTTGACCGTCATGCGCCCCTTCGCCCTGGTCGGCGAAGACTGCTCAGTCAGCGAGGCGCCAGGAATGCACTGCACCACATCGGGCAAGTCCTGGAACCGCTCCCACACCAGGGCGCGGGGATGGTTCACTGAAAAATTCTGCTTCAATTCCGGCATTGGATTTTCCTTCTGCGTACAGGCTCAGCCCTTGTTCAGGGGGCTTGCGTTGCACCAGTCGTAGATCGACAGCGCCATGACCTTGATGGCGGCGATGTAATCGTCGATCGACACATACTCGTCGTTGGCGTGCATGACGGCGGTGGAGCCCGGCCCGAAGATCACCGTTGGCGTTTGCCCGTAGCTGTTGAGGAAGCGGGTGTCGGCAGCGCCCTGACGGCCGCTGATGACCGGCTGCTTGCCCGTGATTTCGGTGTAGTTGCGCGACACCGTCTGCACGATGGCGTGCTCGCGGGGAATTTCGGAAGCCTCGGCGTCATAGCCCACGAAACGCACTACCGGCGGATGGTCCTTCATCCAGGGATCCCTGGCCGCCGCCTCGGCGATCTTCTTCACCAGGCTCTGCTTGACGCCCTCATGATCCTCGCCCGGCACCGTGCCGATCGAGCCCTTCAGCAGAGCCGTTGCGGGAAAGGCGCTCGGATAGTTGCCCGCCTGGAACGACCCGATGATGCACGGCAACGAGTCGATGGCGCTGGGGTAAAGCGGATGCGTCACGGTCGCCACGCGCTCGTCCTCCAGCTCCTGCACCGCTTCCACGATCTTCTGGCCAAGCGCGATGCCGCTTACGCCCAGATAGCGCTGCTGGATGCCGGCGGGCTTGCCCTGGATCTCGATCTCGAACCAGATACGGCCGATGCAGGCCGGCTGCACATGGAGGTCGCTGGTCTCGCCGGAAATGCCCGCATCGGCCGTGTAGCCGCGGATCACCGTGTCCAACGTGCCGTGACCACTCACCTCCTCGTCGATGACGATGTTGATGAGCACGTCGCCCTTGAGCTCGATGCCAAGCTCCTTCAGGTACTGCACGGCAAGAATGTGGCTCGCCACGCCGCTCTTCATGTCGCAGGAACCGCGGCCATAGATGCGCCCGTCCTTGATCGAGGCCGACCATGGGTTGTCGCTCCAGCCCTCACCATTGCCGACCGGGATCACGTCCGTATGGCCATTGAGCAGCAGCGATCGGCCGCCGCCCGTGCCCTTCGCCGTGGCGACGATATTGGGGCGGCCTTCATAGCCGCGATCGACCGGGCGATAGCCGGGATGCTTCTTCAGTTCCTCCCAATCCGTCTCCCACATGTCGACATCGAGGCCGATGCCCTTCAGATAGTCGCCCAGGAAGGCCTGGATCGCGGCCTCGTCGCCGGTCACGCTGGGGATCGAGACCATCTTTTGCAGGAATTCGACGGCGCTGTCACGCGAGGCGTCGATCTTGTCCAATAGGCGTTGGCGCGTTGCATCGGTCATAGTCAATTCTCCGGTAAGGCTCGGATATGCGGCTGGCGTTGGTCAGCCGTCAGTTCATCTGGTTTGGAAGCCACAGCACGATGTCGGGCATGGCGATCATGATCCCCATCAGCAGCATGTTGATGAGAATGAAGGGAATGGCTGCGCGATAGATGTCGCCCATGGTCGTGTTGCGGGGCGCGATGCCCTTCATGACGAACAGCGACAGGCCGAAGGGAGGCGTTATGGTGGCCATCTCCAGATTGACCATCATGATGATGCCGAACCAGATCGGGTCCCAACCCATCTGGTGCACGATCGGCAGGAAGATCGGGATGGTCACCAGCACGATGGAGGTCTGCTCGATGAACATGCCGAGGAACATCACGATCAGCTGCATGAGGATGAGAAGTACAAGCGGATGCACCGGCAGATCGCCCGCCAGGCCGGTGATCGCGCCCGTTACTCCCGAAAACGACAGAAGCTGGCTGAATGCAGCGGACCCCGTCAGGATGATCAGGATCATCACGGAAAGCTGCATTGCCTGGGTAACGCCCTTGATCAGCACCTGCCAGTTGAGGCGACGGTAGAGGGCGGCAAGAACGAAGGTCAGGAAGGTGCCGATAGCCGCGGCTTCGGTGGGTGTCGCGGTGCCGAAGAAAATCAGCCCGATGATCATGACCACCACGCACATCGGCGGCACCAGATAAAGCGCGGCATCGCGCAGACGCTGGTCGAACGGTACGCGCACCGTCTCATAGGAGGGCGCATCCTGTGGCCGCAGCGTTGCGCGGATGACGATGTAGCCGATGCACAGGATCGCAAGCAGGATGCCCGGCACGATGATGCCGATCAGGATCTTTGCGACCGAAAAGCCCCCCAGGCTGGCCAGAACGATGGCCAGCGTGCTTGGCGGGATGAGGATGGCAAGGCCGCCACTGGCAAGAATGGGCCCCAGCGACATCGATTTGGCATAGCCGCGCCGCTCCATTTCCGGCGTCAGCGTGGATCCCAGCATCGCGACGGAACCCATGGCCATTCCGGTCAGCGTGCCCAGCAGCGCCCCGGCACCGATGGCCAGCACCGACAGGCGGCCGCCGACGAAACCCAGCCACTGGTCGAGCACTTCGATCATGCGCTGGGCAATGCCCGAATAGAACATGATCGAACCCATCAGGATGAACATCGGCACCGGCACGAGCACGAAGGTGGAGATCGAGCTGTCGATGCTGAGGATGAGCTGGTTGAAGCCGGACACACCGCCCCACAGGTAGTACACGCCTGCCAGGTTCACGAGCAGGAACGCGATCGCGACCGGCAGACCGACGGCCATCAACGCCCCGAGACCGACGAAGAAAAGAAGAAGAAACTGCCACCATTCCATCGGATTCAGGCCTCCAGTCGGGGGGTATCGGAAATAGCGAACTCGCCCCGGTAGAAGCGAAGCGTACGACGCAGGAACTCCAGCCCGAGCAGAAAGCAACCCAGCGGAATGACCCAGAGATTGACGGCGCGAGGGATTTCAAGTTCGGCCGCGACCACGATGCCCCGGCTCAGGGACAGCAGAACGGCCTTTGTCGCGAACCAGGTGAGCAGGAAACACACGGCGGCGCCGATGAGCGAGCTTGCGACCATCACGACGCGTTGAGCACCTGCCGGCAGATTGCTCGTGATGATGTCCACGCTGACGTGTCCGTCACGGCGCAGCACCCAGGCCGCTCCGAGAAAGGTGAGATAGACCATCATCGTGCCGCTGACCTGGTCGATGCCCAGCAGACCGTGGTTGAAGAAGGTTCGCAGCGCCACCTTGATCACGGTCGCGAGCATCATCACCAGAAGGACAATGCTGGCGAGCAGCGCACCCAGGTCGACAATACGGTCCAGAATTCGTCCGAACAGTTTCATGTTGTCCGTCAAATGTACGAGGAGATTTTGAGGCCGACAGGGCGATGCCCGCCGGCATGACAGGCGCTAGTCGGCCGCGAAAAGCGCCTTGATCTCGCTGATGCGCTCGGCACTGAGCACGGTGCCGTAGTAAGCCCACAAGGAGTCGTTGGCGATCTTGTTCCAGCGCGCGGATTCCTCCTCGGAAAGAGTAAGGATCTGCATGCCTGCCTCGGTCATGATGCCCTCCTGCTCCTTCTGGTTCTTCTGGAACCAGTCGAGGGCGAAGGTCTGTGTCTCGGCGATGGCCTTCAGCAGAATGTCCTGCACCTCGGGCGACAGGCTGTTCCACTTGTCGAGGTTCATCGCCACGCTGCCGCCGCTGCGATACATGGGCTGGTTGATCATGTATTTGGTGACGCTCTGCCAGCCATAGCGGGTGAACGCATCGGCCACGGGCCAGGAGAAGCCCTCCACGGTGCCGCGATCCATGGCGAGGAAGATTTCCGACGGAGGCAGGGTGATCGACTCCGCCTCGACAGCCTTCACGAAATGCCGGGTCAGCGGCGCGACGCGCAGCTTCATGTTCTTGAGATCGTCGACCGACTTGACCGGGAAATTGGTCGAGACGTAGTGGGCGCCCTCGCCCGGATCGCCGGCGGCATGACCGAGATGGCGCACACCTTTTTCGGCATAGAGCCCGACGATGTAATCATAAAGAGGCGAGCCCGGCCCGCCATCGGGAATGGTCAGCGGCGAAAGCTCGGTGATGTCGCCTCCCGGAACGATGCCGGCCCAATAGTTCGGGGCGCCATACCAGACGTCAAACACCCCATTGACCAGCGCTTCCGGCTGATCGAACGGCGGCAGCACGTCGTCGGCACCGATATACTGGACCTTGACCTTGCCTTCGCCAAGCCGGTTCACATTCTCCATGAAGTTCTTGCCGACCTCGGCGGTCGGCGAGAATCCGGGCGCCCAGGCGCCGACCATCTTCAGCGTGACTGCGTCCTGGGCATGGGCGACGGCGCTGCCGAGCAACGCAAAGCCGAAAGCCACGGCACTCCAGCCCCGCGTAAAGCCGATATTGAAAGACATTGTTCCTCCCCATGGACCAGCGGCGCGGAACTGACCGGCGCCAGCGTCATCAACTACCCAGCCATCGGCTTCCTCCCGATCGCCAGGGCACCTTAATGCGACGCCTTTGCACTTGTCTACAATTTTTTTGCTATTGCATACAAAGATGCCGTCGCCTAGTTTGCTGCCAATGGATCCGCAATCGCAGGCTTGGCTGAAAAAGGCGCTGCGGAGGGATTGGCGTTCTGGGAGGTAACAGGTGAGGCCAGCTTCTTTCGAATATCATCGGGCCACCTCTCTTGAGCATGCGCTCGAACTGCTCGCGGAATTCGGAGAGGACGGACGCCCGATCGCCGGCGGCCAAAGCCTTGTGCCGATGATGAACTTCCGATTGGCCCGTCCGGGTCATCTGGTGGATATCAACAAGCTGCCTCTCAACTCCATCGAAAGCGACGGGCAGATGCTGAGAATCGGCGCGCTGACCCGCCACATAGCCTATTTCGACAATCCCCTTATCGCCAGGCATTTCCCGGCCTTTCTCGATGCCGTTCACTATATCGGCCACCCGACGATCCGCCGGAACGGATCGATCGGCGGCAGCATTTCGCACGCCGACCCGACCGCGGAACTGGCCGCGGTCTGCGTGCTCTACGATGCTGAGATCATTGCGCGATCAACCGCCGGCGAACGGCGCATAAGGGCGGGTGAGTTCTTCCTCAGCGCCTATGTGACGGCGCTGGAGCCGGGCGAGATGGTGGTGGGGGTGGAGCTCCCGGTGCCGCCCTCATCTTCCACCGGCAGCTTCATTGAACTGGCCGAACGCAGCGGTGACTTCGCGACGGCCGCGATCGGCGTCTCCATCGAGTTTTCTTCGGGACGCATCACGAGGGCCTCCATCGTCTGCTCGGGCGCGGACCTGGTCCCCATCCGCGCCCGCGAAGCCGAAGATTTCCTTCAGGGAAAGCCTCTGGACGCAGCCGAGGCGAGTGAAGCCGCGCGGCTTTTTGCAACCTCCATCGATCCGGTCGACGACCATATCGCTTCCGCAGACTATCGCCGCGGCCTGATCGGAAAACTTACCCAGCGCGCCATCGAGGCGGCCTGCAACAGGGCTCTGGACAAATGATGATCGACATCACCCTTGAAGTGAACGGCGTCACCAAGACGCTGCAAGTGGAGCCGCGCCGGTTGCTGGCGGACGTGCTGCGCGAGGAATTCCGCCTTTCCGGCGTTCATATCGGCTGCGCGCATGGCGCGTGCGGCTGCTGCACTGTGCATCTGGACGGCACGCCGCGCCTTTCCTGCCTGACTTTTGCCGCGCAATGCGACGGCGCGTCAATCCGCACGGTGGAAAGCATTGGCGGCCCCAACGCCGAGCACATGCTGCAGCAGGCTTTCAAGAGCGAGCATGGCTTGCAATGCGGCTATTGCACGCCCGGCTTCATCATGACGCTGGTTCCCTTCGTGGAGGAGATGGTCGGGCAGAAACGCATGCCGAATGACGCCGAAATCCGCGAGGCAATGAGCGGGAACATATGCCGCTGCACGGGCTATCACGGCATCGTCGCGGCCGTACGCAAGGCCGTCGGCACCCGTCTGGAATCTGGAGTCTGACATGAAAGCGGAAAGACCAAGACATATCGGCGCGCGCATCCAGCGTTTCGAGGACATCCGCCTGCTCTCGGGCTCGGCGCGCTATATCGACGATATTCGCCTGCCCGACATGCTGCACCTGAATTTCGTGCGTGCGGAAACCGCCCATGCCAACATCCTTGAAGTCGATACTTCCGGCCTTGCCGATCTGGACTTCCCGACCTGGGTCTTCACGGGCAAGGACACCGCCGGCCTGTCGATGAAGGCGCACCAGGACTACCCGGAAATGCAATATTCCGAACAGCCGCTGTTGGCCGAAGGCAAGGTGCGTTTCGTCGGCGAACCGGTCGCCGTGGTTCTGGCCGAAGATGCCTACAAGGCCGAGGACGCCGCGGAGCTGGTTTTCGTCGATTATGATCCGCTGCCCGTGGTCGGCAACATGGCACAGGCGCGCGATCCTGAAAGCACCCCGCTCTTCGAGGGCTGGAACGGTAACGTCATCGTCCAGCGCCAGATGAAGGGCGGCGATCTGGAGGCCGCGAAGGCGCAGGCCGCGCATGTCATCCGCCGCACCTACCGGACCCAGCGCCAGGCTGGTGTACCGATGGAAGGGCGCGGTGTGGTGGCCAGTTTCGACAAGGCCACCCGCGTTCTCACGGTCTGGTCGTCCACGCAGATGCCGCATCTGGTGCGCACCTATATTTCCGAAGAACTGGGCCTGCCGGAATCGCGCATTCGCGTCGTTGCGCCGGATGTCGGAGGCGGCTTCGGCGTCAAGGGGCAGGTCTTCGCCGACGAAATCCTGGTCGCCTGGCTCGCCATGCAAACCGGCCGCCCGGTCAAGTGGATCGAAAACCGCCGCGAGCATCTGATCGCCTCCATCCATGCCCGCGATCATGAGCACACACTGGAAGCCTATGTCTCCGCCGATGGACGCCTGCTGGGCCTGACGGCCGACATCACGGTCGACAACGGCGCATACTCGACCTATCCGTTCACCTCCGCCGGGGAGCCCGGCATGGTGGGCAAGGTGCTTCCCGGCCCCTATGATTTCCAGGCCTACGAGGCCACATTCCGGGCCGTGGCCACCAACAAATGCGCCATCGGAACCTATCGCGGCGTCGCCCGCCCCTCCGCCGTGTTCTCGCAAGAGCGGCTGATGGACGACATCGCCGCCGAACTCGGCCTCGACCCTGTTGAATTTCGGCTGAAGAACATCATCCGCCAGTTTCCCTACCGCAACGTGCTGGGTTTCACCTACGATCCCGGCTCCTATGCCGAGGCGCTGGAACAGATTCGTGAACTCGTGGCCAATGATGTTGCCGAGGCGAAGGCTTCTCACGCCTGCGCCAAAACGCGCATCGGCGTGGGCATCGCCTGCTTCATCGAGCAGACGGCGCATGGCACGCCGGACTTCACGCGCCGGCGTGTACCGATCGAGACCGGTTATATCGCTGCCCGCCTCGACATGTCGCCCGACGGCGAAGTCACCATCGATCTTGGCCTGCAGAACCACGGCCAGGGACTGGAAACGACCATGGCGCAGGTGGCGGCCGATGCCTTGGGCATAGGCCCGGAGAATGTCTTCGTGCGCCACGGCGACACCATGACGACACCCTATTCGGTCGGCACCTGGGGCAGCCGCGGCGGCCCGCTCGGCGGCGGCGCAGTCCACATCGCAGCGACGAAGATCGCCGACAAGCTGCGCGCCATCGCCAGTCATTTGCTCCAGGCCAAGCCCGACCAGATCGAGCTGTCCGACGGCAAGGCTTCGGTGCGTGACAAGCCCGGAAGTTTCATCGAAATCCGCAAGCTGGCCCGCATTGCGCAACGCAATGTCGAGCAGTTGCCCGAGGGCATGACTCCGGGACTGGAGGCCCATGCCAGCCTGGATGGCCCGGCCGATGGCAGCTATGCCAACGCGGTACATGCAGCCGTGGTCGAAATCGACATCGAGACCGGCAAGACCAAACTGCGCCGCTTCGTGGTCGTCGAGGACTGCGGCACGATACTCAATCCGCTGGTCGTGGACGGGCAGGTACGCGGGGGCGTCGTGCAAGGCATCGGCTCGGCCATGTTCGAGCATTTCATCTATGACGAGGAATGTCAGCCGCTGACCACCAGCTTTGCCGACTACCTGATGCCGCTGGCGCCCGAAATCCCGAATATCGAGGTGCACCACATCGAGACCCCGACCCCGCTGACGCCGCTTGGAGCCAAGGGGCTGGGAGAAGGCGGCGCCATCGGTCCGGCAGCGGCCATCGCAAACGCCGTCGCCAATGCGCTTGGCGTGAGCGTGGCCAGCACGCCGCTCAACACCAATGCGGTGTGGAAGCTGGCGCAGCATATTCGCGACGCGAACTGAAAGGATGGGCGGGGCAGCCCATGCCCCGCCTTTCAGGACCGCAACCGATGCCGGGGGCGGCGCAAAGCGATCCGGCGTTGGTTGGAAAGAGGACGGCTCCCAACCAAACCGCTTCAAATCATTTGGTTGAAAGTCGGGCGCGCCACACGGCTCTTTTTCCGTGTGCTGCGGACCATGCCCCACCTTGCCGGAAAGCAAGGCAGCACGCCGCGTCTGTGGAGAGCGCGTAAACGTACCTTACTGCGCCATGCACGGCATGACGCAAATAAGGTTGGTCTTTTTAGCCGATGTTCTCGCTTTCGAGCGCCAGAAGCACGTCCGCGGCCGTTCCGGCGAGCAGATCGACATGCTGGCGCATCAGGCCGTGGGCCAGGTCCTCGTCGCCGGCAACGATTGCATCGGCAATCCGGCTGTGTTCCAGGATCGACTTGGCCATACTGCGCGGATTGGTGATATGACGGCGATAGACATGCAGCCTGTTGCGCAGCTTGCGGCTTTCTTCCTGCAGGAAGGTGTTGCGCGAACCGCGGAAGATGGTGTCGTGGAACAGATTGTTGGCCTCGTAGAACTTGTCGAGATCTTCCTTCTCGGCATGCCCCCGGCACTCTTCGTTCCAGTGGCGCATTTCCGCGATCTCGTCGCGGCTCATCCGGCGGGCTGACAGGCGCGCCGACAGGCCCTCATATTCGGCCATGACCTGAAACATCTCGATGAGCTCGCCGGTCGTAAGACGGCGCACCGTAGCACCCTGGTTCTTCCGGATATCGACCAGCCCGCTCGACGCCAGATGACGCAAAGCCTCGCGCACGGGTGTGCGCGAGACCTCGAAGCGCCGGGCCAGCGACTGCTCATCCAGCTTGTCGCCGGGTTTCAGAATGCTGTTGAGAATGTCATCCTCAAGCAGGCGTATCAGATTGTCGGCCGACAATCTGGTCTCCCGCTCGTCCTGCACGACTTCGCTCACCGGCAAATCTCCAATCTTGCATACAATCTGCTAGATGCAGATTCATTCAGCTTGTTGCAAGCGTCGATATTGTCGACTTTGTCACTGCTGAACGGTGATGACCAGATAATCGCTCTCTTCATCGCCTTCATTGATAGTGTAGTGCGGGTCGCCCGGCTCGAACAAAACCGACTCTCCTGCGGCGAGCGTAAAGCGCTCCTTGCCCGTATCGAAGGTCATCTGACCCTTGATCATATAGAAAACCTGCGACCAGTCGTCGTGATGATGCAATTCGCCGCCGCCGCCCTTGGGGGCTCTCGAAAGCTGGACCGAGAAATTGCTGCCCTTGAACGGCACGATATCGAGCACGGTGAGGCCGCCGAAATGGGCAGGCGGGGTAATGCCGGTCGCCGCGGCGTTCTTCCAGATATTCATATCTGCTTCTCCAATCTGTGACAGGCCTACGAGATGTAGGCCATGTAGGGGCTGATGACGCTGCGCACCGGAACCTGGATGATGGCCGGCTTACCGCTGGCGATGGCGTCCCTGACGGCGTCCTGAATTGCCGCGGCATCGCGGGCCAGATAGCCGCGGCCACCAAGGCCTTCGGCCACCTTGCTCCAGTCACGGCGCGGCAGGTGCATCTCGTAGGTTTCGCCGAAGCTCATCTCCTGGGGCAGCGCGATAGCGCCCCACATCTCGTCATCGAGTACGACTATGATGAAGGCGCGACCATAACGTTCGGCCGTGTCCAGTTCGGCGACATGAAAACCGACGCCGCCGTCACCGACGAAGACGATGACCGGAGCTTCCGGGTCGGCAAAGCTTGCCCCCGCTCCATAAGGCACTTCGGCTCCCAGGGCGCCGGACTGGCCCGCGCGCAGATAGCGGCCGGGCGCGGATATGCGCAGCCGGGCATCGGCCCAGAAATCGACATTGCCGTGCGAGGTTACATAGATGGTGTTTTGCGGCGCGGCTTCAGTCACCGCATCGACGGCCGCGATGGGGTGGATGCCGGAATTGTCGCCCTCGCCCAGTTGGGCGTCGCGTTCCCTGCCCCATTCGGACACCAGCCCCGCCGTCCAGTCGCTTGCGACATCCATCGCGGGAAGTTCGGCAAGCAGGTCGATGAACGTCGCAGGCGAAGCGGCCAGCGCCACGTCGGCGCGGCGATTGCGGTGTAGCAACTCGGGATCCGAGCAGACCTGCACGATGCGCACGTCCTTTCCGACGGTGTCGCCGAATTCGAGATCGAATTCGAAGTGATGGCCAAGCAGGATGATGCTGTCGGCCTTTTTCATGGCCGCGCGCAGCGTCTCGTTGCAGGGCGCATAGGCCGGGCCCATCCAGTTGGGATGGCGCTCATCGACAATGCCGCGGGCAAGACGCATGGTGGCGAAGGGCAGGCCGTGCTTCTCGACCACCTCGGCGATGCGCTGCGAACGATCGAAAAACAGCTCGTCGCCCAGAATGAGCAAGGGCTTGCGGCTGCTCGAGAGCAGTGCCCCGGCCGCCTCTGCATCCTCCTTATCCAGCCCCGGACGACCCGGCATGGGCGGCACGCTCGTCTGCGGCTCGCACCTGAGTGGCGCGGACAGGATATCGGTCGGCACTTCGATGAACACCGGGCCGGGGCGGCCCGCCCACATTTTGCGCCAGGCGATGTCGAGATATTCCTGCAGACGGTTGGGGTCGGTGCATCGGGCGGCCCATTTGGTCACGCCCTTCATGATCGGCAGCACGTCATAGGCCATGCCAGCGCCGCGCTCGGACGAAGCGGTCCCTGCCTGCGCGCCAACGATGATGACCGGTGTTCCGGCCAGCATGGCAACGAGGCCCGGCGTCACCGCATTGGTCACGCCCGGCCCGAGCGTTACGACGGCGGCGCCGGCTTGGCCCGTCACGCGCGATTGCGCCTCGGCCATGAAGCAGGCGGCCGCCTCGTGCCGGGTGTGGATCAGCGGCAGGCCCTGCCTGGCGCAGGCGCGGTAGACCGCGTTGATCGGGCCACCCGAAACGGAAAAGACATTGCGAACGCCAACCGCCTTGAACCAGGCGACGATGGCCGCACCGCCATCGAGGACGGCAGCGTCGGATGCATTGTTCTTAGTAAGCACGGGACTTTCCTCCATCGAGGGCTATCGCGGTGCCGGTGATGAAACCCGCACGTTCGGAAGCCAGTGTGGCGACGATTGCGCCGAAATCCTTGGGATCGCCGAATTTGCCGACCGGAACCTCCTCCAGCCACAGCCTCTCGGCAGCCTGACGGTCCAGCCCGTCACGGTCCATGCTCGACTGGACCAGATATTCCATGCGGTCCGTGGCGAAGGGTCCGGGGCACAGGCAGTTGACCATGATCCCTTCATGGGCGAACTCGATCGACAGCGACTTGGCCAGCCCGACCACGGCGAGGCGCACAGAGTCCGAAAGCACCATGTTCGGCTGGACGACCTTCACCCCGACGGTGGTGATGAAGATGATGCGCCCCCAGCGATTGGCCTGCATGTGCGGCAGCACCGCATGGCACAGATCCACCAGCGGCAGCAGGCTTTCGTTCAGCGCCTCGTCCCAGCCCTCGCGCGGAACGTCGAGGAATGGCGCCGACACCGGCCCGCCGGTATTTCCAACGAAGATATCGAGGCCGCCGAACGCCTCCACGACCTTGTCGACCCCCGACCGCAGCGTGTCGCGCTCGGTCAGGTCCATACGCACGGCGCAGGCATCGCTCGCACCAGCCGCGCGCAGTTCCTCCACCAGATCGCCGAGCGCGTCGGGATTTCGCCCGGCGACGGCGACACACGCACCTTCCACCGCCAAAGCCAGAGCCGAAGCCCGCCCCAAGCCGCGGGATGCCGCCGTGACCAGCGCCCGCTTACCCGTCAACCCAAGCTCCATTCGCCCCTCTCCTCAGGCAATCCTCACTCAAATCTGACTATCAGCGTGTAAACATGGTGTCAATTCATGTAGACAATCTTTTTTATTTTGCATACAAATGGAGGAAGGAGAAAGCACCAGAAGGCGCATCGCGCCCAAGCTCAGGAGACTCGAATGACCGATACGCCGCTGATCCCGCTTGTCGTGGGAAACAGGACCTTGACCGAAGGCTCGGACGGTGTGGGCCGCTCGTTCGACCCCGCCACCGGCGCGCTGGTCGCTGAATATGTCCGTGCGGGCGAGGCCGAGGTGAACATGGCGGTCGCCGCCGCCCGCGAGGCTTTCGACAATGGTCCATGGCGACGCATGCGCCCGTTCGAGCGGGGGCGTATCCTGCAACGCATCGGCGAGCTGATGCTTGCCCGCCGCGACGAGATCGCGATCAAGGAAAGCACCGACAGCGGCAAGCCGCTGCGCGATTCCTATTGGGAAGTCGACTGCTCGGCCCGCTTCTTCGAATTCTATGGCGGCGCCGCCGACAAGCTGCATGGCAGCTCCATCCCGCTCGGCCCGGACTGGTCGGACTGGACGGTGAAGGAGCCTGTCGGCGTCAGCCTCCATATCATTCCGTGGAACTATCCCTTCCAGCTCATCGCCCGCGGCGTTGCCCCGGCCCTGGCGGCAGGCTGTGCGGTTATCATCAAGCCTTCGGCCGACACGCCCGTCACCGCCTATGAATTCGTGAAAATCTGCCGGGAGGCCGGCCTGCCGGAAGGTCTGGTAAACCTCGTCAACGGGCGCGGCTCGCTGGCCGGCGATCTGCTCGCACGCCACCAGGGTGTGGACCAGATCACCTTTACCGGTTCGGTGCCAACCGGCGAACGCGTGCTCATTGCGGCCGCCTCGCATGCCGTTCCGTGCAACATGGAGCTTGGCGGCAAGTCGCCCCAGATCCTGTTTGCCGATGCGGATCTCGACAAGTCGCTGCCGATCATCGCCGGAGGGTTTCTCACCCATTGCGGGCAGGTCTGCAACGCCGGCACGCGCCTGTTCGTCGAGCGCTCGATCCACGACACGGTGGTGGAAAAGCTTCATGCCCGCATCAGCGCCATGAAGCTCGGCGCCGGCGTCGACGATCCGGACATGGGCCCGCTCATCAACAAGGGCCATCGCCAGGACGTGGAGGCCTACTACGAAGTCGCACGCAAGGACGGCGAGCTGCTGCTGGGCGCGGAATTGCCGACCGCCCCGGCGCTCGCCGATGGCGCGTTCGTTCGCCCCGGACTGGTCGTCGGGGCCGACAACCGGACCCGCATCGCCCGCGAGGAGATTTTCGGCCCGATCCTGACGGTCATTCCCTTCGACACCGCTGCCGAGGCCGTCGATGGTGCGAACGACTCGCCCTTCGGCCTGGTCGCAGGCATCCACACCACCAACATCAACAAGGCGCTTGGCGTTGGCGAGAAGCTGCGCGTCGGGCAGGTGTGGATCAACTCGTTCGGCGTCGGGCTCGACGTGGAATTCCCCTTCGGCGGTTACAAGCTGTCGGGCTACGGCCGCGAGAAAGGACTGGAGGCGCTGGCCGCCTATCAGCAGGTCAAGAACATCGCCGTCCATCACCCGATGCCGTAACAACAGGCAAGGTGGATAGTGCCCAAAGGAAAGCCCCGGTCATGATGGCATGGCCGGGGCTTTTACATGGAAGGCCGTACGGCCGCGATCACAGCACCTGCGCGAGAAAACCTTTCAATCTGTCGCTGCGCGGGTTCCGGAAAAACTCGGCACTGTGCGCATCCTCGACAATTGCGCCATTCTCCATGAAGACGCAGCGATGGGCGACCCGGCGTGCAAACCCCATCTCGTGCGTGACGCACACCATGGTGATGCCGGTGGCGGCGAGCTCTTCCATGATGCGCAGCACCGACCCGACCGATTCCGGATCGAGCGCCGAGGTCGGCTCATCGAACAGCATGATCGAAGGCTTCAGGCACAGCGCCCGCGCGATGGCCACGCGCTGCTGCTGCCCACCGGAGAGCCCTGCCGGATATTTGTCGGCCTGATTGGCGACATTGACTTTCGCCAGATATTCCCGCGCCAGGGCCTCGGCCTGAGCCGCCGGCATACGCAGCGCCCGGCGCAATGCGAAGGTGCAATTGTCGAGCACGGTCATGTGGGGAAACAGGTTGAAGCTCTGAAAGACCATGCCGAGCTGACGGCGGACCCGCGCGACGTCCGAGGCCTTGCGCGTCAGTTCCATGCCGTTGACATGAATGCTGCCTGAATCGTGCCGCTCCAGATGATTGATGCAGCGGATGAGGCTCGACTTTCCCGACCCGGACGGGCCGCACAGCACCACGATCTCTCCTTGCGCCACCTGGAAGTCGATGTCGCGCAAGGCGTGGAAGCCGCCATAGAATTTGTTGAGCCGGTTCACCGAGATGGCCGGTTGCAGGCCGGCCGCCCTGCGGGCCGCGTCTGCGGTTGAAGGGATCTGGACGATAGCGTTCACGGGAAACGATCCTTTCATTGAAACCGTCGTGTCAGGTCCTGGCAAGATGACGGTTGAGCTTCCGGTCAGCCAGCGTGAAACCGGTACGCATGAGATTGACGATGCACCAATAGATCGCGGCCGCCGTCACCAGCGGCGTGAACGGATCGTAGGTGTAGTCGAACACCGTGTTGGCGGCGGCCGTCAGGTCCACCAGCGTGATGGCGGAAACCGCCGACGTGCTCTTGACCATGATCAGAAGCTCGTTCTGGTAGGCCTTCAGCACATATCTGGCCGCCATGGGCAGCCGCAGCCGGAACAGCGTCTGCCGGGGCGTGAGGCCAAGCGCGGTCGAAGCTTCAATCACACCGGTCGGCACCGCCGCCAGGCCGCCGCGGATGATCTCGGCCATGTAGCCGGAATGGGTAAGCGTCAGGCCGACCCAGGCGCAGAAATATGCGTTGGAGAAAAAGGTCCACAGGAAGGTATCGCGTACGATCGAAAGCTGCGGCAGCCCGCTATAGACGAGATAGAGCAGGACGAGGCTGGGCACGCCACGAAAGAAGGCGATGTAACCGGCCGCCGCCTTTGCCCTGGGGCCCGTTTCCAGGCGGGCCAGCGCTATCGGCAGCGCAAGCATAAGGCCAAGCACGAGCACCGGCAGAAGAACCGCGAACGTGGTTGCGGTGCCGGCCAGCAGGTCCGGCATGCTCTGCCAGGCAAGGATGGGATCATAATGCATGGGCGCGCTCCTTCGCGGCGACCGGCCTGTAGCCGCGCTGCGTCCACTGCTCGATGCGCTGGGAGACGACGTAGGTCAGCGCCGTCATGCCAAGGAAGAACACCGACGCCAGCATATAGTAGATGAACGGTTCCTTGGTGACGCCGGAGGCGAGCTTGGCATAGGCCATGATCTCCTTGAGTCCGATCAACGAGATCAGTGCCGTGTCCTTGAGGACCACGATCCACATATTGGTCATGGCCGGCAGGGCCAGCCTCAGCACCTGCGGCAGGATGACGAACAGCCAGGCGGTGGGCCTCGGGACAAGCAGCACCCGCGCCGCCTCGAACTGGCCCGGCGGTACGTTCTGGATGGCGCTGCGGATGATGTCGGCCAGATAGGCGCCGTATACCATACCCAAAGCCGCCACCGCTGCCGCGAAGGGCGAAACGTCGACCGTCACCGAAAGGCCGACCAGCGAAAACAGGCTCGCGATCATGCCGGATCCCGCATAGTAAAACAGGAAGGCGACCAGCAGCGACGGCACGCCGGTAAAGATCGAGGCGTAGGTTTGCCAGATGATGTCCACCGGCAGCCTGCGCTTCAGCGTTGCAAGCGCAAACACGGTGCCGATCGCCAGCGCAAGCAGATAGGAAAGCACCGCGACCTGGATGGTCATCAGCGCCCCGATCCCAAGTTGTTCAACGAAGCCCATCTGCGGCATCGACGTCGTCCTCCTCACGATTCGAGATGTCGGGCCGGCCTGACCGGAAAGGGAGCGCGACCGCAAAGCCGCGCTCCGGAATGCCGCCGGCTACCTGCAGGCGGCCTCTTCCGGCAGAAGCTCGACTTCCATGAACTGCTTGCGCAACTTTGTGAACGTGCAATCGGCAATGATGGTGTCGATGGTCTTGTCCATCCGGTCGAGCAGTTCCTGGCTGTTCTTGCGGGCGATCCAGCTCGACCCCTGCTCGCCGCCGCCGGTCCACAGGTCTCCGCCTGCGAATTTCCAACCCTGGCCCTGAGGCTTGGTCAGGAACTCGTTCGTCCAGCTGATCTTCGGGCCCAGGCTCATGTCGAGGCGACCGCTGGTGAGGTCGAGCCGTATCTGGTCGGGATTGTCGTAAAACACCACTTCGACGGCGTCGCCGAACTGCTCGTCGATATACTTGGCCTGCGCCGAGCCGCGCTGCAGGCCAATCCGCACCCCCTTCATGCCCTCCCTGGTGAAGGTGTAGTCCTTGTCGGCCTTCACCACATAGGAATCGGGATTGAACAGGATAGGACGCCCGAACAGCACCTTGGCCTTGCGCTCGGGCAACGGCTTGGTTTGCGTGGCGACCGCGTCGAGCTTGTTCTGGAGCAGGGCCGGAATGAGTCCCTTGAAGTCCATCACGACGATGTCGCATTCGACATTCATGCGCTTGCACATCTCGCGCGCCAGTTCCGGCTCGAAACCCGTCAGCTTGCCGCTCGCATCAACCATGCTGAAAGGCGGGTAGCTGCCTTCATTGCCCAGCACCAGCTTTTCTGCCGTTGCCATTGCGGTTGCGCCCAGCAGCATTGCCGTCGCCAGCGACCATTTCAGAATAGCGTTGGTCAATTTTCTCTCCTTTGCCAGTGTTCACCCAATCCGGCCCCGCCCGTCGATCTTCGCAACGTTCAACGTTTGCCGGTTCCGGCACCGCATTCATCGGTGCCCTCGCGCCGCGTCCCACGGAACGCGGTGTCCTTGATCGCCTAGTATCCCCGCTGCGGATCGATGCGATGCAGCGGTTCGCCACCGGCGCTGACGCGCCGTATGCTTTCGGCAACGTCGCGCGCGGCCGCCTCCGGCACCGTGATCGAAGCCAGGTGCGGCGTTATCAGCACGTTGTCCATCTGCCAGAACGGATGCTCGTCGGGCAGAGGTTCGACGCAGAATACATCCAGCGTCGCGCCTCCGATCTGGCCCGAGCGCAGTGCCTCGACCAGTGCCGGTTCGTCGACCACAGCCCCGCGCGATGCATTGACGAACTTCGCGCCACGCGGCAGCGAGCCGAGGAGTTCGGCATCTATCAGCCCGGTGGTGGCGGGTGTTAGCGGCATCATATTGACGAGAATCTCGACCTCCCGGAGGAAAGCGCCCCGCTCGTCCGCGCCATAGCATCGAACGTCGGCGATCGTCCGGGGAGCATGGTCCCAACCGCGCACGTCGAAGCCGGCGGCGGCAAGGCCGGACGCGGCAGCGGTGCCGAGATGACCGAGGCCGAGCACGCCGACCTTGATCTGGTGAAGCGGGCGGGGATGGATATAGTGCCACTCGCGGCGGCGCTGGGCCTGCTCGAAGGCAGGAATGTCGCGCGCATAGCGAATGACGGAGAACAGCACATAGCTCTTCATCAGCGCCATCATACCCGGATCGGAAAGTCGCGAGATCGGCACGTCGGGCAGGTCCGTGCGCCCGACCAGCGCGTCCACGCCGGCCCCCAGATTGACCACCTGCACGAGGTTCCGGAACGGTGCGAAGAAACCAGGATAGGCCTTCCACGCAAGCACGTGGCGAATGTCGTCCGGATCGCCCACATCCGGATAGACGCGAAAGTCCAGACCGGGGAGATTGGCCTTGAGCGCATCGCCCCAGGCCCTGGGATCATCGAACTCGCTGTAGAAAAGCACGGCACCATAGTCCCGTTGCGGCGGCTCGGCATGGATGTGAGCGAGGCTCTGGCTGGTCGTGTCGGCGTTTTGCATGCTTGCAGACCTCGTCCTCACGCCGTGACGTCGCGCATCAGGTTGCCGAAGCCGGGCCTGGCACCCTTGACACCAGCAATGGTCAGGCAATGCCAGAACGAAGCCTGGATCGCCGAGATGACGGGCTTGCCCAGCGCCGTTTCCATCGCCTCGAGGGCGCCGGCACTGCGGAAATTGGTGCAGCTGATAAAGACGGCCGTGGCGTCGGGATGATCGACCGAGCGCACCAGGTCATAGACCTCGTCCAGCGACACTTGCGCGAGCTCGGTATCCTTGTCGATGCCCAGGTTGCGGTGACGCAGAACCTCGTGCCCGTTCTCTTCCAGGAAGCGGATGGCCCGCTGATGCACGCCGTCCACATAGGGCGTCGCAAGAGCAATCGGCCCCGCCTTGACCGCCCGCAGTGCCGCGAGCGTGGCCGTGGAGGCCGTGTTGATCTTCTTGCCGGGCGCCCACAGTTTCAGCTTCTCCGTCAGCGCGTGGTCATAAGCCGTACCGTGTAGGAAGGAGGCACTGGTGCCGCCGAAGCACAAGACGTCGATCGGCGCCGAGCCGAGCAGCCGTGCGGCTTCCTCAAGCTGCGGCGCATTCATCATTTGCTCGATGCCTTCGACCGTAACTTTGGGGAGCTTGATGCGCGTGGTGTGGATCGACACGCCCTCGGCCGCCATCGCCCACATCTCCGATTCCATCACGACGCTGGAGGCCATATAGATGAGACCGATGCGTGCCAGCGAACCATCGCCATCATAGCGGAACAAAGGTCGGTGCTGCGCCCTTGCGGCCGCCAGTGTCTGAGAAGCCATCGCCGATCTCCCTCGAGCTTTTCATATCTGCGCGGCGTCTCTTCCGGCCCCGGTTTCCTCCCGCCGCCCATCGCAGCGCCACGCTCTGCAAGGTCAATATTGGTACAGACGGCAACATCAATAAAGTAGTTTTATCTGGTGAATAAGATAGGAAATACCTATGTAGATCGACCACGAAAAAGGGCGCCACCCAGACAGGATAGCGCCCTTTTGGACCAGAGCCGGTTGCCGACGCGGCAAATGAAGGTTTTCGCGGAAGAACGCTAACGCCTGATGGAAACGCTATCGCACCGCGTTATTCCGGGCCGAGAACCGATTTCATATCGCTCCCCAGCGGAGCCTGAACGCAATCGCAGCTACGGCTTCACGATCGCCCCGGCAAGCTTCACTTGCACGACGCCAGGATGTTGGCCTCGAACCATTTCTCGCTTGCCTTGGCCAGCGAGCCATCCTTGATGAGTTCGCAAAGCGCGGCATCGATCTTCGCCTTCAGTTCCGTGTCCTCATGCCGCATCCCGACCCCCACGCCCTCACCGAGCGTCGGATGCGAGGAACTCAATATCTTGACGTTTACGAGGGCGAAATTCGCGCCCGCCGGACGGCCGAGAAAATCATCGGCGGCCGACACGTCGGAAAAGCCGGCATCGAGGCGTCCGGCCTCCAGGTCGATCTGCATCTGGTCGAGGGATTCATATGTCTTGAGGTCCACCCCCGGCATCGTAGCCTGGACATAGGCACCGCGGGCCGTGCCTTGCTGCACACCGACGCGCTTGCCGGTCAACGCGCTGCGAAGCGTCTCCAGATCCGTGACGTTCATCAGGTCCGAATCCTTCGGAGCCACGAAATAGCTGGTGAGTTCCGCATAGGGAATGCTGAATTCTATCTTCTTGCGCCGGTCATCCGTGATCGACAGCGCCGAAATGATGATGTCCACCCGGTTGGCCTGAAGCGCGGGTATCAGGCCGGCGAAATCCTGGACGACGAATTTGCACTTCGCCTCCAGCTTGGCGCAGAGCAAGGCGCCCGTATCAGCATCGAAACCCGTTACCTCTCCGGCGGGATTGACCATGCTCCAGGGCGGATAGGCACCCTCGGTGCCGATCCGAAGCTCCAGGGCGCTTGCCTGAGCCGCCGAAGCGAAGACCATCACGGACGAACAAAGTGCCAGAATGGCTTTCCTCATTGAATTCACTCCCATTTATCGTTGATTGATCTGTCGTTTCCGGATCGCGGGCCGTCCAAACAGCGGGCAGCCAGAGCAAAGGGCGCGCTCCATGGGCAGGCCGGTCGCTATCGCGACGGCCTGTTGCCGCCCCGCCCCAGGGCAAGGCGACAATCTCGTGGGTGCTACCGGACGCCGGTCGCGGCGGCAGGAACCCTTACGGCAGGGTTCGGTTCTTCATGGCTGGTATCCTCGAAATTCTTCGGCATCCGGCCGCGCAGGATGGAGACCGACAGGATGCTCAACAGGGCCATGCCCGCCATGTACCAGCCGATGGAATGAGACCCGTAGTTGGCTGCCAGATCGGTTGCGATGATGGGTGCGAGCGCCCCGCCGAAGATGCCGCCCAGGCTGTAGGAAAGGGCTGCCCCCGTATAGCGCACATTCGCCTTGAACAGCTCTGGCAGATAGGCGCCCATGGGTCCGTAGACACCCCCCATGATCGCCAGCGTGCCCGACATCGCCAGCATGATGACTACGGTGTTCCTGGTGTCGAGAAGCGGGAAGAAGAAGAACGCCCAGACTGCCGCAATCATCGCCGAGATGACGATCACGCGGGAGCGGCCGTATTTGTCGCTCAACATCCCGCACAACAAGGTGGACGCCGCCATGGCAATGACAGCGACCATCGTCAGGGTCAGCATGTGCGAGCGGCTGAAGCCCAGGACATCCACGCCATAGCTCAGGCCGAAGGTGCCGGTGGTGAAAAACAGGACATAGGTGATGGCGGTTGCCATGCCGCCCAGCACGACCTGAAGAAAATGGGTCTTCATCACCTCCATCACAGGTGCCTTGGACTGCTTTTCCTGCTCAAGCACCTTCTGGAACACCGGCGTCTCGGCAATGGTGAGGCGGATGTAGAGGCCGAACATGATCAGGACGATGCTGAGCAGGAACGGGATGCGCCATCCCCAGTCCAGGAACTGCTCTTCCGGCAGCGTCACGCTCAGGAGCAGGAAGATGCCATTCGACAGCAGGAAGCCGGGCGCACTGCCAAGCTGTGGAAGCGCGCCGAACAGGCCGCGCTTGCCCTTTGGCGCATACTCGGTCGCCAGCAGGGCCGCGCCTCCCCATTCGCCGCCCAGACCGAACCCTTGCGCAAAGCGCAGAACGCAAAGCGCCACCGGCGCCATGACGCCGATGGACGAGTAGGTCGGCAGCAATCCGACCAGAACCGTGGCGATGCCCATGGTCAGGAGCGAGGCGACAAGCATCGCCTTGCGTCCTATGCGGTCGCCGAAATGGCCGAACACGATCGCGCCAAGCGGCCGGGAAACAAACCCCACGGCGAAGGTGGCGAAAGCCGCGATCGTGCCCGTGACCGGATCGAGCGTGGGGAAGAAGACGGTCTTGAACACCAGCGCTGCGGCAATGCCGTAGATATAGAAGTCATAGAACTCGATGGTCGTGCCGACCAGGCTCGCAACCGCGACCTTGGATCGGCTTATGTCTTTCTGCCTTGTCATTTGGTTTTCCTCCCTCTTGAGTCTCGCAACGCGACCGCCGTTCGGGCCCCGATCCCTGGAGCGGCCGATTGCGTGGTGAAGTGTCAGCGTGGCGCCAAGGCAACCCTTCAGCGCGCAAGCGCGCCGGAGGCCCTGGCGACATGCGTTGCAATCGCATCCATCAGCGCGGGCGAAAGGCAGTCATAGGGAGTGAGGCCGAGTTCCGTCAGACGCGCGCGGATCGCTCCCATGTTTTCCGGCTCGACGCCGGATTCGATGACGGACGACACGAAGGCGCAGAATTCCGGTTCTGCCCAGCCTGCTTCCCCCGAAAGCTCGGGATGGATGAAGTCCAGCCCGTAGAAGGGATGCGAGTTGTTCTCGATGCGACCGTACATATGCACGCCGCACGCCTTGCAGGCATGGCGCTGGATGGTTGCGCCGGCATCGACGACGGCCAGCTTGTCGCCGTTTTCCCTGACCTCGACTTTCTCGCGCGGCACGACGGCCACCATCGAAAATGTCGCGCCATCGGGCTTCCAGCACTTCGTGCAGCCGCAGGCATGGTTGTGGGCGACCTGGCTGGAGACGGCGACCCTGACCGGAGCCTCCTCGCATTTGCAGGTCAGGGTTCCTCCCACGAAGGCTGGCGCGCCCGGTTTTACGCCGTGGTCCACCGAAGGATGAATTTGGATCGTCTTCGACATTGCTCGCTCCCTATGAAATTTCGCGCCCCGTTGTGCTCGCCGGAACGCCATGGCGGCCTCCCGCCGCCGGACTGTTTGTCGCCGCCGAAGCACCGGCGATATGCAAAAGACCAATAACGGTCCGCATGCGTCGATTGCAGAGGGGCTCGCTGAGGCCGATCCGTCCGGGTCAGAACGTGACCACGGAGCGGATCGACTTACCGTCGTGCATCAGATCGAATGCGGTATTGATTTCATCAAGAGGCATGGTGTGGGTGATCAGGTCATCGATATTGATCTTGCCCTCCATATACCAGTCCACGATCCTGGGAACGTCGGTTCGCCCTCTGGCACCACCGAACGCGGTCCCCTTCCAGGTGCGCCCCGTCACGAGCTGGAATGGACGCGTGGAAATTTCGGCCCCTGCGGGCGCGACCCCGATGACGACGCTGGTGCCCCAGCCTCTATGGCACGCTTCCAGCGCCTGTCGCATCACGCCGACATTGCCGGTGCAGTCGAACGTGAAATCGGCCCCACCGTCGGTAAGGTCCTGAATGGCTGCAACCACCTTGTCGTTGCCGACATCCTTGGGATTGACGAAATCGGTCATGCCGAACTTCGCGGCCATGGCGGCCTTGTCAGGGTTGATGTCCACGCCGATGATCTTGTCGGCACCGACCATGCGGGCGCCCTGGATGACATTCAGCCCAATGCCGCCGAGACCGAACACCACCACATTCGCGCCGGGCCATACCTTGCCCGTATAGAGCACCGCGCCGATGCCCGTGGTGACGCCGCAGCCGATGTAGCAGATCTTGTCGAAGGGCGCGTCCTGGCGAACCCTCGCCAGCGCGATTTCCGGCAACACGGTGAAGTTCGAGAACGTCGAACAGCCCATATAGTGGAAGATGTCCTCGCCCTCGCAGAAGAACCTGCTGGTTCCATCCGGCATCAACCCCTGCCCTTGCGTGGCACGGATGGAGGTACACAAATTGGAGCGTTGCGAAAGGCAGGTTTTGCATTCGCGGCACTCGGGCGTGTAGAGGGGGATAACGTGGTCGCCGGGCTTCAGGCCGCTGGCGCCGGGGCCGACTTCGCGAACGATGCCCGCACCTTCATGCCCGAGAATGGCCGGGAAGCGGCCTTCCGAATCCAGGCCGGAAAGCGTGTAGGCATCAGTATGGCAAACCCCCGTGGCCATGATCTCCACCAGCACCTCGCCTGCTTTCGGCCCCCTGACGTCAATGGTCTCTATGGTGAGCGGCGCGCCCGCCTTCCAGGCTATCGCTGCGCGTGACTTCATGAATTGGTCCTCAAAGATCGAGTACGAGAAGTTCGGATTCGGAACGCGATACGCAGACGAGCATCACCGCGCCCGACTCCCGGTCGGCATCGCTGAGCACGTCGTCATTGTGTTGCGGGGTTCCGGCCAGAACCTTGACGAGGCAGGTTCCGCAGATGCCGGCCCTGCAGGAATTCGTGATCTTGTGGCCTGCATTCTCGAGCACCGAAAGCAGGCTGGTGTGGGGCGGCACCGTCAAACGTTGCCCGGAGCGTGCCAGTTCCACCTCGAAAGCGCCCGTCTCGAGCCGCGGTTTGACGCTCGGCGCAAAGCGCTCGCGATGCAGTGCGCCCGCGCGCCAGGTCCGGCAATTTTCTTCAACCGCATCGATCAACGGGCCTGGGCCGCAGCAATAGACGGCCGTGTCGGTGCGCGGCGCGCCCAGGAAGCGCGGCAGGTCCAGGAGGCCGAACTCGTCCTGCGGCATGACATGGACCTCGCCGCCGCGACAGGTGGAGATCTCGTCCAGGAAAGCCATCGAATTGCGGGTGCGGCCGCCATAGAGCAGCGTCCATGGCTTGCCCCCCTCCGCCGCCTGACGGATCATCGGCAGGATCGGCGTGATGCCGATGCCACCGGCAATGAACAGGTAGCGCTCGGCATCGACCAGGGCGAAATTGTTTCGGGGCGTCGTGACCTGAAGCCGGTCGCCAACGCGAACATCCTCATGGATGCAACTCGAGCCGCCACGGCTGGCAGGCTCGCGCAGCACCCCGATGCGCCAGGCCTCCGGATTTTGCGGATCACCACACAGCGAGTACTGCCGCACCAGAGCATTTGGCAGGATGACGTCGATATGGGCGCCGGGGGTCCAACCCGGCAGGGACTGTCCGTATGAGGACTTCAGTTCCAGCGAAACCACGCCGTCGGCCTCGGTCTTGACCGCGGCCACATCCACATCGAAGACCGCACCGGCCTCCATCAGATCCATGGAGTCCCTCATTGTTATGTCGTTCATTGAACCAAACCTCCCGAATGGACGACCTCAACGGCGGCATTGTCCGGGCATCTGCCGGGCGCCGCACGGGGTGCGGCCGCGTCAGGCACGGCGGCGCTGGGCGACGGATTCAGGGGTGAAGGTCTTCCAGGCGATGTCACGCATGCCCCTCATCGCCCGCAGGATCTCCTCGCGATCGTGATCTGTCCTGGCATAGCTGGACAGGATCTGCCGTCCGAGGCCGACATGGAATTTTTCGTCGATCTCGATCTGCCGATAGACGCGCACGACCTCGTCGAACTGATGCCGCTCGCCGGCGCGGAAGGTTGGCTCGAAGCTGCCCGACGCCGAAGTTTCCGACACGTTCCACGCAGCGATCGCCGCCAGCGGATGGCGCTCAAGACAGTCCCACAGGAACTCGCTCCATGGACGGGCTTCCTCCGGCACCGAGACCGGAACGGTGCCGCCGAGCGATTCAATCGCCTTGCCAACTGCCTCATAGTGCTCGGCTTCCTGGAACGACTGCTTTGCCAGCAGCGTGATATGGGTGCGCGAAAAGCCCATCCCGTAGCGCCGGATCTGTTCGTTCAGCAGGAAAACATAATCGATTTCCCGCCACGCACGCGGCTCAAGCCAAGCTGCCAGGACCCTGGGGTCGGGATTCTTGTCGTAGGTTTCGAAAAACGCTTCGGTCGCCTGTCTGGTGGATTCGACGACGGAATCCAGAATCTCATCGACCTCGTCGCTGATCCCGACCAGCCCATCGCCGCCACGTACGTTCCTGACATCCACCATTTTTGTCCTCCAATGAATTTCGGCCCGTTGAGTGCGAGAAGGCCGGCTCGTGAGATTCACGATACTGCCGGGCCGACACCGGACACAGCGATTAGAATTGCATTGCGATTTAGAAATACTAATGTGCGAAGCGACGTAACCGGGGAGGGAAACGTTGGCCAAGCTACCGCCTTTGAAAGCACTGCAGGCGTTCGACGCATTCGGACGGCTGGGCAACGTCGCCGGCGCCGCCGCCGAGCTCGGCGTGACGCCCGGCGCGGTCAGCCAGCAATTGCGCAAGGCGGAAGAGGCACTGAACCTGCGCCTGCTGGAACGGCGCGGCAACAGCGTGGAACTGACGTCGTGGGGACGCATCTATTATGCTGAAATCCGCCCCGCCTTCGAGCAACTGCGCATCGCGCAGGAAAAGCTGAGCCGGATAAGAAGCACCAGCGGCATCGTCATCAGCTGCCTTCCGTCCCTTGCGGGCAAATGGCTGGCGCCGCGGCTGGCCGACTGGCAAATGTCGCATCCCGATGCGAATGTGCGCCTGCTGGGAAAGGGTTCCGAACCGCAGCTCGGGGAAGATTCGATCGACTTCCGTATTTCCTACGGAGACCGCATCCGCAAATTCGATCACTATATCGAGATCTTCACCGACTGGGTGGTGCCGGCATGCTCGCCGGCGTTTCTGAAGGCCAATCCGGTCGCCAAGCCGATCGATATTCTCACCATGCCCTTGCTCGGCATCGAGTGGGACCGCGATCACAAGGCGGCTCCGACCTGGTCCGACTGGGCCGTAAGGATCGGCGCGGAGCCGCGTATGACGCGCGGGGAAATGGCTTTTTCCCTGTCGAGTTCAGCCATCGACGCGGCGATCAACGGGCGCGGCTTTGTCCTGGCTCAGATCGCGATGGTTGCGGACGATCTTGAAGCCGGCCGCCTCGTTGTCCCCTTCGACCTGCGGGTGAAACTCTCCCAGGCATATTTTCTGGCCTGGGACCGGTCTGCCCTGTCAAAGCCTTTCGGTCCCGACCTGCGTGCCTGGATCATCTCTATCTCGAAAAGCCAGAGCGCAGCATCCGCCGGGCTGGCGGATATTGTCTAACTATCGTCTGTCATCGCGCTTCCGCGCCGGTGAAACCGGGTCCGTTTCAACCCCCAGCCCTAATCATTGACGAACCGGCGCGCGTCTCCCGCCAGCGCCATTTCATCTACGTCTGCGACTGAGCCGTAACCCGCCAGTATCATTGTGCGTTCGAATTCGCAGCGCAGGATTTCGACGGCCTTGAACGCACCGGCCTCGCCGCCCGCGCCCAGCCCGAACAGGATCGCCCGCCCGCAAAGCGCCACACCGGCCCCAAGCGCGAGCGCCTTGAAAACGTCGCTGCCCCGGCGAAAGCCGCTGTCGATCAGGATTTCGCAGCTTCCCTGCAGCCGGTCGCGAATTGCCGGCAACACATGCATGGTGCTCGGCGCGCCGTCGAGTTGTCGGCCGCCATGGTTGGAGACAACGACGGCATCGGCGCCGCATTCCGCAGCCGTGAGGGCGTCTTCGGGCCGCATGATTCCTTTCACGATCAGCTTGCCGGGCCAGATCGAGCGAAGCCATTCGACCGACTTCCAGGAGATGGACCTGTCCATCTGTGCCGAAATGAAGCGCGCGCCATCGATGGCGCTGGCTTGTCCCTTGGGCAGAAACTCACGCAGATTGCCGAAGCTGGGCGGCCCTTTCGGCACGACCACGTCCAGCACCCATGGCAGGCGCATCGCCACATCGAGCTTGGCGCGCCAGGCCAGCCGGCCGGGGCCGGAATAATTGTGCTTGTCGCCCTCGCGATTGCCGACCGCTATGGCATCCGTGGTGAGAACCAGCGCTTCGCAGCCCGCATCGCTTGCACGCTGCACGAGCCGTTCGGTGATCGACACGTCGTTGAGCATGTAGAGTTGGAACCAGTGCCTTCCTCCGGCGAGCACGCTGGCTACCTCCTCGATGGAACTGCTCGACATGGTGCTCTGGGTGAACGGGATGCCGGCGCCAAGCGCGACCCGCGCGAGCGCAAGGTCGCCATCCCGGGAAAGCATGCCGTTGTAGCCGGTCGGGCCGATGGCGATCGGCAGCTCCGTTCTTCGGCCCAGGACATTGGTGGAAAGATCGATCTCGCCAAGGCCGGCGAGCTGGTGTGGCAGGATCTGCAGACCGGCGAATGCCGCGCGGTTCCCGGCAAGCGTCAGCTCGTCATCGGCGCCCCCGTCGACATATTCGAACGAAAACCGCGGCACGCGCCGGCGCGCCATTTCGCGAAGATCGGCGATGTTGCGCACCTTGCGCAGCGACGACGGTGACTTCATGACATCTCTCCACCGGCCGCGCCTTGCACCACCGCCGGACAATTCCGGCGATAGTGCGTGCGACCGTTCCGATCGTTGGAGCGCGTGCGGCGCCGGCACAGCGCAGTGCCGCACTGGTGGCAGGCTTCCCCGCACCCGGCTTCGAACCGCCGCCGGATCAAACCGTGCTGATAACATAGCCCTTGCCGCCCTCGTCGTTCGGATCGAGATGCCATTTGGCAAAGCCGACGATGGAGGAGCGGCCCTTGACCGTCGGCACGACCGCACGGTTTCCCGCCACCGTGGTTTCGCGCACGATGCAACCCTCGAAGGTGCCGGACCCGAGCAGGCCTTCGGCCAGGATCGGCTGCCCGACCTTGATCCGTCCACGGCCCTCGAGCATGGCAAGCATCGCCGATGTTCCGGTGCCGCCGGGCGAGCGATCCATCTTGCCGTTGCGATAGGTATGGACACAGCGATAGAAGGCGCCCTCACGCTCGGAGTCCTGGTAGAAAGTCACCAGGTCGACCTCGGTGATATGCGGCTTCTCCGGGTGCACGAGCTTGATCTTCTCGTTGATCTGCCGCTTGGCCAGAACGCCCAGCCGGGCCAGTTGCGCGCCGTTTTCGGGTGCGATGCGCAGAAAGCTTTCCGGCAGTGGGATGGTGATGAAATAATTGCCGCCGAAGGAGATGTCGGCCTCCACCGTTCCCAGTCCCGGCAGTTCGACAGGAATGTCGCGCTCGGCGAGGAAGGCCGGAACGTTCTCGAACCGGCACCATTCGACCTCGTCGCCATTGACCTCCACTTCCGACACGACGATGCCGGCCGGCGTCTCGATGCGGATCCTGTTGGGGGTGCTTGCGTTGGGCGTCAGATCGAAGGCCGTCATGATCATCGAGGTGGCGATCGTGCCGTGGCCGCACATGTCGCCATAACCTTCGCCGTCCAGCCAGATGATACCGACATCGGCGTCCGGAGACGACGACGGCACGATCAGCGCGCCGAACAGGTCGTTGTGCCCTCGCGGCTCATTGAGGATCGCCTTGCGGACCCAGTCGAAACGCTTCCTGAAGTGCTCGCGCTTTTCGAGAAGCGTCGTTCCGCCGGGAAACAGAAACTGCCCGTTGATGATGCAGGTGGTTTCACCTTCCGTCTGGGTATAGACCGCATCGACGAATGTCGTTCTTTTCATTGATTGATGCTCCGGTTGATAAAGTCGATTGGTGTGCGGCTTGCCAGCCAGCTGCACCCTGCCGGAGGCGCGCCAAATCCGCCGTGCTCCCGGCTTTGAAGTCGTTGCCGGCTCCAAAACCGGGCCGGCAAGCCTCGCAACGCATCCAGCAGCGGGATGAGTTGCAGTTCGTGTAAGGGCTTCGGCCGCATGGGGCTTGCCCCGGACAGGTCGTCAGCGCGCCGACCCGGCGCTCCTCAAAAGCGCCCGCCGCTGGAATGGATCTGATATCTGGCCGGCACGCCCTCCCCGCTACGCCGAATGCTGTCTCGCCGTTGTTGGTGGGGATCGTATGGTGGCGGTCTGCGCCAGCACAGTGAATATAACTGGGTTGTCTTTTAGAAAAACTAAATCCGCTCGCCACCACGCAGCGGGATCGAGCGTCGCACGCACCTGGCCGGAAACCCCTAAACAGCCGATTTTACGGGCGATCCGCTGCCATTTTCCACCTCCAAAACGCATTCGAATGCAGCCGCCCGCCGCGGATGGCGGCTGATTGACAGAGCGCGGCATGGATGCAAGCGTCGGATCAATGAATGCAATCTAGTTATTTTTGCATTCAATAATTTCCGCCTTGAAAGCCCGCAGAGGCATGCCGGCGGAAGGGGACCAACACCGCGAGCTGGACAGCGCCGCGGCTGCAGGAGGATGGATAATGAGCGTCGAGATACCCGCCGTATGCGTGGAAGGAATAGAGAAAAGCTTCGGCTCCCTCTCGGTGCTGAAAGGCCTTGGCCTCACCGCCCATTCCGGCGACGTCGTCACGCTGATCGGGTCCTCGGGGTCGGGCAAAAGCACGTTCCTGCGCTGCATCAATCTGCTTGAGCAGCCTGATGGCGGAACCATCACCATAAATGGGGAGCTGGTCCGCACCAGACAGGACAGGAACGGCAAATGGCAGCCGGCGGACCGGCGTCAGGTCGAGCGCATCCGCAGCAAGGTCGGGATGGTGTTCCAGAACTTCAATCTCTGGCCGCATATGACGGTTCTGCAGAACATCGTGGAAGCCCCGGTCCATGTCCTGAAAATCCCGCGCCAGCAAGCCGAAGAAGAGGCACATGCCTTGCTGCGCAAGGTCGGACTGGCCGACAAGCCCGGCCACTATCCGAGCCAGCTTTCCGGCGGCCAGCAGCAGCGCGCGGCCATCGCGCGCACCCTGGCGATGAAGCCCCGGCTCCTCCTTTTCGACGAACCGACATCGGCGCTCGATCCCGAGCTGGTGGGTGAAGTGCTGCGCGTCATCCGGCAGCTCGCCGAAGAAGGCAACACGATGATCATCGTCACTCATGAAATGCAGTTCGCGCGCGAGGTCTCCAGCGAGATCATGTTCCTCCATCAGGGACGCGTCGAGGAAAAGGGAGCGCCGGAGATCATATTCAAGGAGGCGAAATCCGCGCGGCTGCGGCAGTTTCTCGCCCGCGCCGCCGGGGGTCCCGGCGCCGACTGAACCGAACGCGCATTTGTCCGGCATGACTTCTGCGCCGGTATGACGCCCACCCGGCAACACGACATGGGGATACCTTACGTGGGATCAGCATTTTGGGAATTGTGGGAAGCAGGCTGGCCCGCAGCCATCCTGCGCGGCGCGTCGGTCACGCTCGCCATCGGCCTGTGCAGCATCTGCCTGGGCATCGTGATCGGCACGATCGGCGGCCTCGTGAAATGGGCGCGGCTGTTTCCCTTCACGCTGGCAATTGACGGCTACACCACGCTCATCCGCGGCGTGCCGGAGCTGCTGGTCATATATCTCCTGTTCTTCAGTTCCGCCGAATTCGTCTCGCAGGTCACTGCCGCCTTCGGTTATGGCGGGGCCGACGACAGCGCCTATGGCTTCGTCGTCGGCACGGTCGCCATCGGCGTCATTTCGGGGGCCTATTCCGTCGAGGTGGTGCGCGGAGCGCTGGTGGCCGTTCCCAGGGGACACATCGAGGCGGGCCGCGCGCTCGGCCTGTCGCGCGGGCGCATCTTCCGGCGCATCATCGCACCGCAGATGCTGCGGCTGGCGGTGCCGGGCATGAACAATATCTGGCAATCCACCATGAAGGACACGGCCCTCATCTCGGTGGTGGGCTTGCAGGAACTCATGCGCATTTCGTCGATCGGCGCCGGCTCCACGCGTCAGCCGCTGCTTTTTTACGCGGTCGCGGCAGTCGTCTATCTCGGCATCACCATCGTCAGCCAGATCGTGTTCGGTGTCATTGAACGCATTCTGAACAAGAGCAACAGGGCGGGATAAAGATGGAACTCATTCAACTGTCGATGCCGCTGCTGCTTTCCGGTCTGCTCCTTACCCTCAAGATCAGCATTTTCGCGGTGGTGATCGGCTTCTTCATCGGACTGGGCCTGGCAATTGCCCGCATCTCGGGCAGTTTCATGCTCGCCGCCTTCTCGCAAGGCTACAGCAGCGTGTTCCGCGGCACGCCGCTGATGGTGCAGCTCTTCCTGTTCTATTACGGCCTGGGACAGCTTTCCTTCATCAGGGACAGTGCGCTGGCGTGGTGGGTGATCGGGGATGGGGTGCGTTGCGCCATACTCGTGCTTGCGCTGAATTCCGCAGCCTACACCTCGGAGATTCTGCGCGGCGGTTTCATGTCCGTTCCCAAGGGTGCCTTGGAAGCCGCCCGCGCCTGTGGCATGTCCAAGTGGCTGCAATTCAGGCGCATCGAGTTCCCGATCGCCATGCGCCAGGCGCTGCCGGCCTACGGAAACGAGGTGATCCTTACCCTCAAGGGCTCAAGCCTCGCCTCCACGATCGCAGTGCTCGAAATAACCGGTCATGCCAAGAGACTGATGAGCCAGACCTTCGCGGTGATCGAGGTCTTTGCGATGGCCGGCGCGATCTATCTGTTCATCAATGTCGTCATGATCGTGCTGCTGCGGCTCACCGAGCGGTCGCTGATGCGCCACATGGCTGCGTAGCAACTGCCTTGCGCGGCGGAACCATCGGCGTCTCGGCCTGTTCATCCCGCATCGGGAGGGCCGGACCGGGAACGTTTTCGATGAGCAGGAAACAGAAAAAATGGTCGGCCGACGTAACCGGGCACAGCGACGCGCTCGACCTGGAAGAGCATGTCTTCGAGAAAGACGATCCAAAGGAAATCGCCGCGTCGCTGAAGCGTTCTGCCGAACGGAGCGACAGACGAAAGGCCGAACCGTTTCGCTCGGCCATGTCCATGCTGACCTTCTACATCAATCGCGCCGGGAAAAACCTTCCGGCAGACCGGAAGAAAGTGCTTGAGGATGCAAAAGACGAACTCCGCCGCGCCTTTGGAAGATCGCCCGGGGATTGAACCGTCGTCGCAAAGGTCTCTTGCGGCATCCGGCAGAAAGCCACGTCTGCCCGACCTGAAGGAAAGAGGCCCGCCGCCGGCAACAGGCGGCGGGCACACGGATCACATCGTGGCCAGCGTGCGCAGGGCCGAGACATCGCCCGGATTGACGAGGTCCCTGGCAACCCAGCCGTTGAGATCGTACTCGGCCATGCAGCGGCGCGCCATGTCCTGCAGCATTTCCAGTTCGCCGGTCGCCTGCGCGGTCAGCAGGGTCTCGATGCGCAGATTGTCCTGATTGCCGGCATAGTTGCGCTCGTAGAGTTCGTGGCGGCCGCCGAATTCCGAGCCGATGGCGTCCCACAGGAGCTTGAGCAGCTTCACCCGGTCGATGGCCGCATAGCCGTTGGAGCCGCGCACGAAGCGGTCGAGATAAGGCCGGATCGCCGGGCTCGCGAAATCCGCCGCCGAGGACGGCAGATAGATAAGGCCGGACGCGACATTCTGCTCGATCAGTTCCTTGATGCGCGGATAGGCGAGCGGGGCCAGCACGCGATAGGCGAGGCCGTAGTTCATGTTGGGCAGGTTGTAGCCATCCGTACCCTGCCACGGGATCGGTGACTTCACCATGGCGTCGGCGAGACCGTGGAAGGTATTGCGCCAGGCCAGCGCCTCGCCCACCGCCGCCTGCACGCCGCGGAAGGTGGACGAGCCGGTCGCCTCGACCGCCATGGAAAACAGACCGGCGATGAAATCAAGCTTCACCGCGAAGCGCGACACGCCATGCAGGGTGAAACGCGGCACGAAGCCGGAGGCCGGGAAGAAGGCGTTCACCTTCTCGGCGTCGCCATAGATGAAGATGTTCTCCCAC